>TARA_B110000027_G_scaffold40587_1_pt1 | contig 27866 bp, 26 predicted proteins | sample TARA_B110000027 | Tara Oceans TARA_B110000027 (sample SAMEA4397101) | marine metagenome | biome: Polar Biome; feature: [SRF] surface water layer (ENVO:00010504); material: water (ENVO:00002006), including particulate matter (ENVO:01000060) such as... | depth 5 m
AGATAAAGATTTAATCAAAAGTTGTTCAAGCGTTATAAAAGAAAAGATTGATATTTATGAAAATCAATTAAAAAATATTTTATTTCAATCTCTGATCAAACCAAGCAACATTGATTTAATAATTAACCTGAAGCGAACAGGAAATTTAGATGTAGTTGATATTGATAAGAATAATAAAGTAGGTATCCTTAAAAAAACCTTCCAGATTGATACTGGTCTAAAGAAAAAAATTCTAGAAGAGTTTGGAGATCAGGATTTAGGCTTAAGTGATGCTGACATGATTAAAAAAACTTTAGGTTATTACGCCTTACGAGAAATGTTAGCTACTGAAGATATACCTGAAGAAAATTACGCATTTTTTATTCAAGAATATGAATTAATAAAGTTTTTTGATTTAATTTCAGAAAGAACTGACGCAATGGAAGTAAATAAAAAAATTATATTTTCAAATATCTTTATTTTTTTTTCAATAATAGGCTTAATACTCTTTAAGAGAAAATTTTTTTTAATATATTATAAAAAAATAATCAAATTAATTTAATAAAATATTCAAAAATTATTTTTTTTGTATAATTTTTTTATCTTCTATTTGAAGTATTTTACCACAATCTCTTAAATTTGATAAGTGATGAGAAATTAAAATTATGGTTTTGTTTTTATTCTTTAGGTCTTTTAAAACTTTCAATATTTTTGATTCATTTACAGAATCTAACGCATTCAAAGATTCATCTAAAATAATTAAATCAAAATCATCATATAATGCTCTTGAAATAGCTAACCTTTGTAATTGGCCTGCAGACATTGTTGTTCCTTTTTCTCCTATGATATTATTCAATTTTTTTTTTAATGATTTTACAAAGTCAAAGAGTTGTGCGGCTTCAAGTGCTTTCCAAATTTTCTCTTCATCTATATTTGCTTCGTCTTCTGCAAATGCAACATTGTTCTTGATTGTCTCATCTAAAAAAAATGGATCTTGACTAATATAAGCAACCCTATCGCTCCAATTCTTATTTAAATTTTTTATATTTTTGCCATCTACTAAAACTTCACCCTCATAATCTTTAATCAATCCTGAAATAATATTCAAAAATGTTGATTTACCAGTTCCAGATGATCCAACCAAACCAATGTATTCTCCTTTATTAATTTTAAAATTACAGTTCTCAAAGATAGTTTTTTTACTTGATTGACCTATGTCTTTGTAGCTAAAATTTAAATTCTTAATTTCAATTGTTGAATTTAAAAACATAGGTTTCGTAATATTAGAGTTTATCAGATTCATATTTTTATCTGATGAATCTGTACTTTTTAATTCATCATAGATAAAATTAACAACAGGAATACCTGCTCTAATTTTTTGTATATTTGACATTATTCTATTAAAAGATGGTAACAATTTAAAGGAAACAGCAGCATATACACCTAATAAAGTAATTATATCTTGGGACTCATAACCAAAATAAATTAAAACAAAGAATATTAATACAAAACTCATTATAGCTATCAATTCCATTAATGGTTTTGGTGTTTCAAAGGCAATGTTTGCTCTGATTTCAACAATTGAGTTACGTTTTAAATAATAAACTAATTTGTTTATAAAAAAGTTTTCTTTTAAATTTAAGATAATTTCTTTAATTGAGCCCAAGCCTTCTTGAATAACCTTATTAAGTAGTACATCGAACTCTTGTCTTTCCTTAGCCCAAATTTTACTTCTACTTTTTAATATAAGTTGAAAAAAATAGATAAAAGAAACAAAAGTAATCAAGACAATTATGGTCAAATTTGGTTCAAGAAAAAAAAGTAAAAAAATTAAAGAAGATGCTAGCACCAAATCAGTAAGTAATTCTATTCCACCATACAAAATGTTAGCAGTAAATAAATCAATTTCGTACTTGCAGTTAATTGCCAATTTAGACGTATTTGTTGATTGATGAAAATCATATGGGCGACTTAAAAAACTTTTAAAAATTCTTCTAGATAAATCATTTCTAACTAAATAGATAAATACACTTTTTTTATATAAAAAAAAAACAGTAAACAGAAATTTTATTAAAAAAAGTAATGCAAAAATTGAAAATACAAATAACATAAGCTCTTGATTAGTAAAATTTTGTGTGATTTCAATGAGGAAATCTAAATTTATATAAGAATTTTGAAGATCACCATCAATAATTATAGAAACAACTGGTATAAGAAAACCTACACTTGCCATTTCTAAAAAAGAAGCAACAATCATAAGACACGTAGTTAACAAAAATGATATTTTTTGTTTTTTATTTAGAATAAATCTTAATCTATTAATTATTTTGTTCATATATTTTGCAAGTTAAATTCATTAACCATTTAGTTAATTTTTTATTTTCAATTAAAAATTTTTTTTTTTTGAGTGCATGAATTGCATTTTCAAAAACACTTTCCATAGGGTTTATAATCTCAATAATTTTTTTATTAAATTTCAAATAATTAATAAAAGTATTATTTTTTTTCCTTATTAATCTTTCTATATTTAAATTATTTATTTTAATATAGAATTTTGATTTGTGATTTTTAGGAATTTTCTTAAAATTTATCAATAATTTAATATTTTCAAAGTAAATTGTACCTTTCCATCTTTTTTCTTTTACATCTTTTTCTATTTTGTTGATTTTATTTAATTTAATTTTTTTTAATTTACAAATTTCATAAAAAAATGTTAATGCATGAGGACTCAAATCAAGAAAGTTTTCTTCATAAGTTTGAGGACCACTTGTATAATAATGCAATTCTAAAGAGTTAATTTTATCTTTAATATTAATGAAATTGCAAATAGATCTTGCTAAAAAAACCATTGGATAAATAACTATTACTGAACTAAATTTTTTATAAATTTTTTTTAAATAAGACTTATATTTTTTTTTAAATACTTGAATTGATATTATGGGTTTTTCTATAATTAATAAATTTGGATTATATTTAATTATATCAAGATAATCTTGATGAAAATTGGAATTATTACATAAAGAAATAATATTAAAATTTTTTTTGTTAAAATTTTTTTTTGTTAATGTTTTAGTATCTTTAATTTTATGTTTTTTTAAAAAAGAAATAATTTTTTCTTTTTTTCTACCTACAAAATATATCTTACAAAAATTGTATTTATTAAGGAACTTATAATGTATTTCGGCAATTCTTGAAGATCCTATGATTGCAAGGTTAAATTTATTCATAAATATAAATTTTAAATTATTTTTAAGTAAATAGATTGCTTTGTTTAATTTTTTTATTCGCTATATGTTCTTTTCTATCGCATCTACACCCAACTCTGTTCATTAACTCACCTGTTTCTAAAAAAAACTTTTTAAAATCAGTCACATCATAATTATAATACAAGTCCCAAAAATTATCTTTTTTTAAATCACCAATTTCAGTTTCTTTAAAGTTTGGAGCAGCAGATTGTGAACACTGATAAAGTCTTCCATCAAATCCTACCGTTGGATATATGAATCTTGCAACACATGGTAATGTTCTATCTTTATAAAAAATATCATTTTCATTATCTGGATCGACAACTAAAACTTTACATTCTTTACTATCATGCGAGATAATCCATTCTTTTAATTCATGCATAATTTTATCTTTTTCGTCACTTAAAGGAACGGTTTCTATCTTTCCCTCATTTACAAGTCCTCTTGGAGGTTGTGCAAATGAAAACCTTAACAAATTACATCCTGCTTTTTTAAAATCCTCTATGAATTTTCCAATTTCTTCTTTTGTAGAGTTGAATTTATTTAAAAGATAAGCCGCACTAACATCAAATTTTCTAGTAGGTTCATTAGCTTCTTTGATTCTCATTACATTTGATAAAACTTTATCATATAAAGGTGCTTTCGTTTCCATACCATGCACTTTATTAAATACTTCGTTAGAGCTAGAGTCTATACTTAAACTTATCCAGCTATCTCTCTTGATTTCTTTTTCTTTTAATAAATTTATGAATTTTTCACTTACTTTTATTGGTTTTGTATTAAAACCAAAAATCATCTGTCTATTAATTGCAGTCTCTAAAAGATCATCTATACTTTTTGAATTCAATGGATCTGTCGCCCAGCCAGCAAAGGTAACTTTGTTAACGCCTCCATCAGCTACATCATTTAAGATTTTAACTAAACGTTCCGTGTTAGGTCTTTCATTGTTATTTTCTGCTGACTCACCATAACAATAAGGACAAGAAAGCCAGCAAATTTTTTTTCCTTGTGGACCAGGTTGAAATTCTACTTGATGAGGTATAATTGTCTTATTAATAATACTATTTTTTAAATCTTCCGGACTTTTAAAATATTGTGTAGAAAATTTATATTTTTTTTCTATTATGCTTTTATCATCCATTAATTTTATCTATTAAATTTTTTACTCTATTTTTTAATATTGTGTCATTCTTTAATTGAGAATAGTCCTTATACGTTTCAATTGGGTACCAAAAACCATCAAAAATAAAAGAGCCAATATCATCAATTTTATTGAAAAAAAAACTTTCAAAATCTAATTTTTTTTTCATTTTAATAGTTTTAAGAATCTTTACCTTCATTATTGATATTCCTGTATTTCTAAATGCTTCATATTTGTTAAAACCTTTAAGTTGGTACATATCAATAACCTCATTTTTTATAAATTTATAAAGTTTTATACTATTTTTTTTTCTAATAATAGATCCCCATGAAGATTTCATTTTGATACCTGACAAGGTAATATTAAAATTATTTTTATTATGAAAATTGATAAATTTTTTTAAATTTAGATCAAATACCGTATCAGAATTTAATATCAAAAAATTATCGTAACCTGATAATAGATTTTTAACTTTATAAATTCTTTCAAATATTTCTGTATCTCTTCCTGTGTCAATTAAATCAATTTTTTCTAAATGATGTTGAAATTCTTTTTTTATATAATTTCTAATTTGATTTCCTTTGTAGCCTAATGGTAAAATTATTTTCTTAATTCCAGAATTAATTAAATATGATATTACAAACCAAATTATTGGTTTTTTATTAATTTTAATTAAAGATTTAGGTATTATTTTTGTTATTTCAGATATTCTTGAGCCTTTTCCACCACACAAAACTATAGCTATATTTTTTTTCATTTTAATTATATACGATTGATATAGGCCTAGACCCTAAAGGTTCATGTCTCACTTTCATGATTATATCTTTGTTAAATATTTTTGAAATTATTTTTTGTTTTGAGGGATTTGCAAAACATAGAAAAAATCCACCTCCTCCTGCTCCTATTATTCGATGACCATTAATTCCTATTTTATGTAATTTTAAACTATATTTTTCTAATTTTTCATTAGATATTTTTTTAGATATTTTTTTTTTTAATTCCCATGATTCTTCTATTAATGAAGATACTTTTCTATAGTTTATTTTATCTTTTTCTATGCTATATTTAAAAGGCTTTACGAACTTTTTTATTTCGCCTAAATTGACTTTAGTTTTCTCATTTTTAAATTTATAATCTTTGACTATTTTAGAAGAATTTCTACCTATTCCTGTCCATAAAAGAACTATATTTGAGAAGAATTTTTTAATATTTTCATTTTTCATATTAATAGGCTTGATGATTACTTCATTTTTTTTTTCAAATAAAAAATTATTAAATCCACCATACGCAGCAGCATATTGATCTTGCTTTCCAGAATTTTTTTTTAGTTTGTCAATTTCTATATTGCAGGCTTCTCTAGCAAGCTGAATTGGTGATGGATTTTCACCTCTAAAAAGATGTAAAGCATTTAGTAAACCAACTGCAAATGAAGATGAAGATCCGGTTCCTGAATCTGTTGGTAAATCAGAATTAGTTGAGATTGTAAGTGGTGCATCAACCGGAACTAATTTCAAACACTCTCTTGCAATGTTGTTTTTAATTTCAGAAATTTGATTACATAGTTCTGTTTTTGAATACATTAACCTATATTTTTCTCTATGAATTTCACTGTGTCTACTCACAGTTACGAGTAAATATTTGTCAATTGTTGAATTAATTACTGAACCTCCATGTAAATTAAAATATTCAGGATAATCAGATCCACCACCAGCAAAGCTAATTCTGTGTGGAGTCATTGTTGTTACTGAAAATATTTTTTTTTTATAATTCATATGTTAATTATTTATAGTTCTTTTAATTCCATCTACTAGATTAATTTTAGGCTTCCAGTCTAAATGTTTATATATTTTTTTGGTATTTGAAAAAATGTAATCATTATTTATTTTTCCTTTAATATTAATCAAATAATCTTTATTTTTATGAAGTTTAAATAACTTTAGTATAATTCTGTATACATCAATAACACTATAAGTATTTCCAGATCCTAAATTGAAAATTCCATTTATTGACTTGTTTTTAAAAGTTTTAATTATAGCATTACACACATCCCCCACAAAGATGAAATCATTTTTATTAGTTGGTGATAATATTTCAGGTTTCTCTTTAATTTTTATAGATTGTAAAATATTTGGAATTAATGACTGTTTTTTTTGATGAGGTCCATACATAAAAAAAATTCTGAACCATACTAAGTTAATATTTTTTTTTCTACAAATCTCTTTTAAAAAATTATAAACCTCAATTTTAGCAGTTGCAAAATCATTAGTGGAAAGTTTTTTTGTGTCTTCGGTGCAATTATTAATTTTACTAGAATATTCCCAACAGCTTCCTGTCATAATAATTTTATTTATAGTTTTTATCTTCAAAATTTTTTTTAAAAACTTATAATGAATAACTTTATTTTTTTTACAATTTTTGTAAGAAAAGTCAGGTATCCCATGCCAAGCTAAATTTAATAATATTTTAGGGCCAAACTTATCAATTTTTTTAAAATTAATTTCTTTTAAATTTTCGATATTATCATTTAAAACTTTAAAGTTTTTAGAGTAATTATTTTTTCGTTTGGTTCTTTCAATGGATAAAATTTGATAATTTTTATTCTTTAAAAATTTTACTAGGTTTTTTCCTAAAAAACCATTAAGTCCAGTAATTAAAATTTTCATATTTAAAATTTAAAATTTGGATAATTTTTATCTCTAAAATTTATTATTTTTGGTTTTATTGGCCATTTAATTTTCCAAAATGGGTCATTATATCTTATTCCTGAATATTTCTTTTCTTCAAAATAATCAGACATATAATAATGCATGATTGTGTCATCTTCTAATGTAAGTATTGCATTTGCACAGTGAGGTGGAACAATAATACTCTCTCTATTCTTAGAATCCAATGTTATTCCAAAGGTTTTTTTGTAGGTTTTGGATTCTTTTCTCAAATCTATTGCTACATGAAATATACTGCCAGTAATAGGTGACATAATTTTTGTTTCATTACTTTTTCCTTTTTTAAAATGAAAACCCCTTAAAGTGCCTTTTTTAAAACTATGAGAAAGGTTTCCCTGTTTAATATCTAAATTTATATTATTTTTTTTTAAAAGGTCTTTACATAAATGTCTTCTAAAACTTCCCCTTTCATCTTTGTGGCCTTCAAAAGAAAAAAGGTAAAAACCTCTAAATTTAAGTTTTTTTAATTTCATATATAATGGTCTTCTTTGGAAGGGGAATTATAACTTTTCCAACAAATTTCATTTTTTTAAGTTCTTTAATTACTTCTTCTTTAAAATTCCAAGCTAATAAAATACAAAATTTATAATTTTTAATTTTATTTTTAACTACTCTTGGTAAATAAATTTTAATGTTTGTTCCAGCTGTAAACTTGTTATTTTTTAAACTGTTTTTATCAATGATAAAATCAAGATAGTGGTTGTTTATTTTGGAATAATTTAACAATGTAGAGCTTCTTGCTGATGCACCATATCCAATAATTGCGTTTTTTTTTGAAATTTTTTTAATTAAACTTAATAACTTTTGTGAATGTTTGTTTGAGTCAGTGGAAAATTTTTTCCAAGTTTTTAAATTATTTATTTTTTTTTCATTCTCTACTTTAATTAAATTTAAAAGTTTATTAGAAATTTTTTTTTTTTGTTTTGAAAAATATATTACTAAAGAACCACCACTTATCGGGCTTGAATCAAAATCAAATGGAAATAGTTTATAATTTTTAAAAAAGTTTGTTAATGTTTTGATAGAAAAATAAAATAAATGCTCATGGTAAATTGAGTCGTAATGTAGTTCATCAAGTATTTTTTTTGAATAATGAAACTCTATAGCAACAGTTCCATCTTTTGATATAAGGTCATTTATACCTTCGGCAATAGCATGAATACTCTCTACATGTGGTATTACATTTCTCGCAAATATAACATCTGCTTTACCTAGTTTTTGATTGATTTCTTTTGATAGTTTTTTATCAAAAAAATTAGGTATAGTGTTGATTCCAGCTTTATTTGCTACTCTTGCTATATTTTTTGCAGGATCTACTCCTAATACTTCATGACCCTTTTTTTTAAATTTTTGTAAAAAGGTTCCATCATTGCTAGCTATCTCACAAATAAATAGTTTTTTTTTATTTTTAGTTTTTTTAATCAATCTAGAATAAAATATGTGTGAATAATCTTTTGCTCCATCAGAAGTACCTGTAACCCAAACATATTTCCTAAATAACATTTCTGGACTAGCTGTTGCAGATAATTGAACTACTTTACAAGTCTTACAAAAAGTTAATTCCAAAGGTATTGCAGGAATTTTATCATTTCTTTTATTCTTAAGTGAATTTGATGGCTGATGTTTACCTAGGTTAAAAAAAGGTAAAATTTTTTTACTAAAACACAGTCTACATTTATCAATATTTTTATACATGATATTTTAAATCATTATCTACCAAGTTATTTTCACTTAGATATTTCAACTGTTTTAACCTATTTGTATTTGGGCCTCTAAAAACTTCTTCAGAGATATTTATATCTTTTAAATAATTTAGCAATTGATCTCCTCCACTTTCTAAATTCCATAGTGGTTTATAAAAATCTTTTAACACACTATAAATTCTTTTAAAGCTTACTTTGTATGTTCTCTCATCTTTACCGTACTTACCTGTAAAAATTAATTTACTATTTGGTATTCTTATTTGAGCTGCCTCAGCAATTTGTTTTACCGTATAATTTCCCCCATCAATACCAACATTAAAAGCTATTTTATTTATTAATTCTTTGGGAGCTATCAACCCACTTATAAAAGCATTACAAACGTCATCAATATGGACTATCGGTCTACATGGTGTACCATCACTATAAATTTCTATTTTTCCAGTTGTGTAGGCACAGGATAAAAGATTATTATAAACTATATCACATCTAAATCTTGGACTTGGTCCAAAGACTGTAGCAGGTCTAAAAGCTGTTACTATAAAATTATCTGAAGACATTTTCATAATTTTTTGCTCTGAAATCCATTTAGTTTTAGCATAAGCAGAAACAGGATTTTTTATACTTTCATATTCATCAAGCTCTTGACTCGTATTTGATATTCCATAAATGCTTTGGGTAGAAGCATAGACAAATCTTTTTACACCAACTTTTTTTGCAATTTCTGCTAATTTAACTGTAGATAAATTGTTTATTTCATTTGTTAAATTTGGATTAAACTCGCCCAATGGATCATTAGAAAGTGAAGCTAGATGTATTATTGCATCATGCCCCTCTACAATAGACTCTGATATATTTCTAATATCTAATTTTATTTGGTTTTTAAGTGGCGCATATTTGCTAACTAAATTATTTTCAAAATATCCAATATCAATACCTGTAACATCAAACCCTTTTTCAATTAATGTTGAAGTTAAAACTGATCCGATATAACCAAGATTTCCTGTTACTAAAATTTTCATAATGTTATTAAATTCACTTAAATTTAAATATCAACTGCTCTATATTAATTAATAAATTTTTTCTTGGTAAAAAATTTTGATTTTTTTTATATGATAAACATTTTAAAATATATCTTAATAAAAAATTAAATTTTTTTAAAAAAATAAAAAAAGTAGGAAAAAATTTAATTAGATAAACTTTATACTCTTCAAATTTATTTTTTTTAATTACCTGATTTTTTGTATAGGAATTTAATGAATTTGTGAATGATGTTATATCAATATTATTAAATTGGGTTACTTTGTTAAATAAATCGGCAGAAAATTTAATTCCTATTTTACTTTTTAGAAAAATTTTAAAATCTGATATTTCTTCAAAACTTGATTTATGTCTTCTAATAAAGTTTGATATAAGTTTATCATGAATTTTTATATCTCTTATCTGCCAAGGTGTATCAATATATTTTAATTTTCCATTGGATGAAATGAAAAAAAGAATTGCCAACTCAAACAAAGCAATTTTTTTAAAATTTTTTAAAAAAATAAAATTTTGCAGTAAAATTTTTTTATAAGTTAATACTGATACTGATTGAGGTGCAATAGTAGTTAATTCATTTAACCTTTTTGAAAATTTAGCTGAACTAAAACTTTTTCTTGTATTTTCAGAATATCCTAATTCATAGAAAATTTTATTATATATTTTTTCAAAAAAAATATAATTGCCATGAACTGCTGAATAATCAATATTTTTTTTTAAAAATTCCAATCCTAAATTTAGAGACTCAATTAAAACAAAATCATCATCTTGACAGAAATTTACAAATTCATGTTTTGCAATATTTATTCCGAATTCCATTTTTTGAGAAAAATTTTTTTTTGGTAAGTGAAGATATTTTACATTACCTTGAATGTTTTCTAAATATTTATTTTTAGTCTTTGAAGAGTCAACTACAATAATTTCAAAACCAGAGTGTTTATAATATTCCAAAGTACGTAAAACAATATTATTTCTATTATCTGTGGTGGGAATTATTATTGAAATTGACATAAATTAATTTTTTTTAGTTTTATTTTTTTTTTTATGTATTATATGAGTATGATTAAATTCCCTACAAAAAAAAATTATCCAAAAGATAGTTTTTACAGCGAATATATTAACAAATTAAATAGTTGTTTAAATGGAATGAATTTAAAAACTATAACTTTAATATCTGATGTCTTAAAAAAAAAGATTTTAGAAAAAAAAAATATTTTTGTTTGTGGAAATGGTGGATCGGCCTCTGTAGCCAATCATTTCTTATGTGATTTCAATAAAGGAATAAAGTTATCAAGTAAAAAAAAATTAACTCCAAAAATTATATCTCTAAGCAATTCTGTTGAATTAATAACTGCAATTGGAAATGACATTGGCTATGAAAAAATATTCTCCTCTCAATTAGAAAATTATGCATCAAAATCTGACTGCATAATGTTTTTCAGTTGCTCTGGAACTTCCAAAAATATTTTAGATACAATAAAACTTGCAAAAAAAATTGGTTTAACAATAATTCTTATTACAGGGTTTAATAAGAAGAAGTTTAATAGAATAAAATTACATTTAGATCTTAATTGTAAAAATTATGGAATAACAGAAGATATTTTTTCTTCATTAATGCATATGATTTCACAAAAAATTAGATTTAACAGTTTGGGGAAAAAAGTAAGAAAAAATGCAATTCTCTAATTTCACCAGCTAGATAAGCCACCATCTATTATAAAATTTTGTCCAGTACAATAGCTTGAATGATCACTTATAAGATAAAGAAGAATACCTGTGATTTCGTCTTTGTGACCCATTCGGGATAAAGGCACTCTTTTACTATATTTTTTTATAAAGCTTTTACTTTGATTATTAAAAATACCACCGGGGCTTACAGAATTAACTCTAATGTTGTTTTTTGCCCATCTTGTTGCTAGCCATTTTGATAGACCAATCATTCCAAATTTAGATGCTGAATATCCAGGAAATGTATCAAAGGTTTCATTGTCATAAATAGAATGATCAGGCGCAACAACGCCATATATACTCGATATATTTATCAAATTTCCAAAATTTTGATGTATAAAAATTTTACCAATTTCTCTAGCGAATAAAAATGATCCAGTTAAATTTACATCAATTGTTTTTTTCCAAAGAGCTAAGGGATAGTTTTCAAAATTATAAAAAGAATTATTTTTTTTTAACTGTTCACTCGTTATCGCAGCATTATAGATCGCTGCATCTATACCATTTAGATATTTTGAAATTTCTTTAATTCCTTTGATTAAACTTTTTTCTTTTAAAACATCAATTTTAAATCCTTTAACTCCAATTTTTTTTGCTAATTTTAAAACATCTGTTTTTGGATGATCTGCTATTACAAGTTCACAGCTACTATTAGATAAAATTTTTGCATGTTGTCTTCCAAGTACACCACAGGCACCAAAAAGTAAAATTTTTTTATTTTTTATCTCTATCGATATATTTTTCATTTTTTTTCAATAAGAACTCTATTAATTCATAGTCAAATTTAGAATCTATATCCAAACTTTTGTGTTGTCCAATATTATAACCAACCGTATTGCCATCAAGCAAGTAATTTGCTTTTTTAATATAATCAGGATCTATCGCATATATTGAAGCTACATGTTCAAAAACTTTTGGTGCGTCTTGCCTTCTTATAATATTATTTTTTAGTTTTTTTGAAATTTTAAGTGAACCATCATTTTTTAATTCTAATAAATTAAAGTACGGATTTTTTCTTGCATCACAAACTGTAAAAACAGCATCAACTTTTTTTCTTTTTTTTAATTTTCTAAATTTAGATATACAGTTAGATATATCCTTAAAACTTCTCAAAGGGTTAGTGCAATCTAAATCTAAATAAATTTCATAATTTTCTTTGTAGTATTTTTCACACATATCTAGTGCATATTTAAAAACTTTAAATTTACCAGTTTGAGAAGTTGATAAATTTTTTGGTCTTAAAAAAGGAGCTTCAGCACCAGCTTTAATTGATATAGATTGTATTTTTTTTGAGTCAGTGCAAACAACGACTCTATCAATTTCTTTTATTTTTTTTGCTTGCTCAATCGACCAAACAATTAATGGCTTATTTAATAGTTTTTTAATATTCTTATTTGGTAAACCTTTGCTTCCTCCTCTAGCAGAAATTACACATATAATCTTCTTTTTCATTTAACTTTTTTAAGATAATTTTTTTTAATTTTATCTACTGCAATTAAACTACTTAAACCATCTTTGAAATTACAAGTTGGACTTTTGTTCTTATTGTTTATTCTTAAAATAAAATTTTTCATACTATCAACAAATAAACTATTTCTGTTAAAAGATTTGTTTACTTTGTGAATAACTGTTTTTTTTTTAGAATTTTCTTTTAAAATAATACCTTTATTATACTTCCATGTAAAAATATTTTTCTGTGTTAAAATTTCTGCTTCACATCTATATATTGGAGAGACCATATCTAACTGAATTTGTCCAGCAATTCCGTTTTTGTGAACAATAATTAAATTTGTTAAATCATCAGCTTTAATTTTTAAATCACTCACCTTTGATCGCTCACCTACTATTTTCTTTATTGGGCCGAAGAACCATAAAGCTAAATCTATTTGGTGTATTAATTCTAATAACGCTCCACCACCTTTTTTTAAATCTGAAGTGTAGGAATTCTTATAATCATGATTTTTTCTCCATAATCTTAAGTCATGACCCATCACAAATCTATAACTATAAACTTTAAGTTTTTTATTAGTTAGTATTTTTTTTAAGAATATTAAATTGGGATGATTTCTCAATTGATATCCAACTTCAATTATTTTATTTTTTGTGAGAGGCAATAATTTTTTTATATATTTCATATTGTTTGATATTGGTTTTTCAATATAAATATTTTTATCATGCTTTAATGTTTTTTTTAAAACTTTAACATGTTTGTGAGTTGAATTAGCTATTATTACTGCATCAGAGGAATTAATGGCTTTATCTAAAGATTTAATTATTTTTATTTTTGGAAATTTTATTTTAAATTTTTTACTATGATTTTTACGTTCTTGCCAAACATATACATCCTGTTTTAAAAGTAATAAATTTTCAATGTGTCTAATTCCAATTGAACCAGAACCACAAACTAAAAATTTTTTTTTAACTGAACCATTTACCATTAATTTGACCCTTTATAGTCATTTTCTTTTTAAGAATTAAGTTTAAATCTAATTTTATTTGAGCAAGATTATTTGCTATTAATTTTCCTGCTTTTCCACCTTTATATGGATTTTTTACATTTCTACAGAATTTTTTAAAATTTTTATCAAATAAACACTTCATTATAGCTTTATAAATTTCTTTTTTTTTGTAGTCAGTATCTATAACATTTTTTGCTCTAAGCCTTCCTTGTTGTCTAGATCCAATATTTACAGTTGGACACCCAAAAAAAGGTGTTTCTTTAATTCCTGATGATGAATTTCCAACACAAACAATTGAGTTTGATTTATTTTGTGCTAGCGCTAGTATTCCATGATAATTATATCTTCCTAGTGATTTAACTACTTTAATATTTAAATTTTTTTTTATTTGGTTTTTTTGCAGACATTCTTTAATAACTTCCCCTCCGACATCATTGTTAGGATAAGTTATTATTATTTGGCAACCATTATTTGCTGCTTTAATAAGTGCGTCTAATGATGGAATGAGTTGTTTTTTAACCTGAGAATATTCTGTTGTAACAGAATGCTGGGTAAATATTACAATAGGTTGCTCTATCTTGATATCTAATATTTTCTTAAGTTCTTGGGGTTTTGCAAAGTTTCCAGATTTTACCAAATCTATCGCAGGGAAACCGACTGTTTTTACTCTCCATTTTTCTTCTCCCATTGCCATGATTCTATTAGATGCCTCTTGGTTGGTTGTAAAATGTAAATGAGATAGTTTTGACATTGCATGACGCACTGAATCATCCAAAGCACCACCTTCGGTTATATCCCCACCTTCAACATGAGCAGTAGGTATATTCATTTGTGTTGACGCAGTAACTGCAGCAAAAGACTCATATCTATCTGCATAAGTTAAAAATATATCTGGTTTTAATTTTTGAAGAACAGATGTTAATCCTAAGATTACCTGACCAATTGACCTCGCAGTAAATATTATTTTTGATGAAGCAGATTTAATAGGTATTTTAGAATAAATTTTAAATCCATCTTCATATATTTCCTTAATTGTTTTTCCGAAGTTTTTTTCTAGATGAGCACCTGAAACTATTAATTTATAGGATAGTTTTGGGTGTTCTTTAATAGCTTTTATAATGGGAAGCATAAGACCATATTCCGCTCTATTACCTGTAAATATCCCAATTATTCTTTTTTTTTTCATATTTTCTTAAAAATTTTTTCTAATCCTTTTTTTAGTGAAACTTTTGGTACCCAATTTAATTCATTCTTGGCGTGTTTAATATTAATTGAAATAATGGATATTTTTTTTAATTTTTTTTTACTTTTTATTTTTTTTATTTTAGCTCCACTGGCTCTTAAAGCAATTAAAATGACATCTTTTATAGAATAATTTTTTCCAGAACCAATATTTAATATTTTACCAGGTTTTTTTTTAATTGAACATATTATAGAATCGATTACATCATCTATCCAGATAAAATCTCTAATAGATTGAATTTCTCTCATCACTATTTCTTTTTTATTAAAAATTTTATCTAATATTAAACCTATCACAGTTTTTTTATTTGTTTGGTGTCCATATATATTTGAAAATCTCATAACAGTTCCTTTTGATTTTAGTATAATTTTTTCTGAATCATTTTTTAGTTTTGTATAATAATTAAAAGGAAATACTTTTTCACTTTCTTTATGGGGTTTTATAGAATCATCTCCATATATATTTGCACTAGATGCAAAGATTATATGTTTCCACTTCTTTTTACTAAGTAGGTTTATTAAATTGATCTCACTTTTAAAGTTTTTTTTTGGTTTATGACTTTGAGCAAGATGAACTAAAATAGAATTTTTTTTTGGCCTTATGTTCCCATAATTACTAATAGAAATTATATTATCATTTTTTTTTCTAGAATATGCTTGAAATGAAATTTTTTTTTTATCTAATCTTTTTATTAAGGCCTTTGCAATAAAACCTGATGAACCAGTAATAACGATATTTTCATGCATTATAGATAGGCTAGTTAATATCGGACTTTTTTAATTGTACATCTTTTGGAATTTCACTTGTTGCCCTTTTTCCAATTAGACTTTCATAATCTCTTGCATTAAAATCACCCTTACCAGGCCTTTTAACCCAAATATTTTCTTCTGATAGTTTTTGTCCAATTTTTATTTCTTTAATTGATACTACTGAAGCAAAAGCAAAATCCATAGTTGGTATTTCTTCTTCTATAGATTTTTTTTCACCTCCTCTTGCTAAGAATATTTGCTGACTACCTAGAATCAATTCTTTAAGTGATTTTTTATCCATAGAGCAAATTATATCTGGACCCTGCCTAGTTGATACATCCGTGAAATGTCTCTCTAATACTGAGGCCCCAAGAGCAACTGCACCTAAGCATGTATTGTTTGTTTTTGTGTGGTCTGATAAACCAATTACTGCATCCGAAAAATTATCTCTTAATTTTTTAATTCCATCTAATCTTACCAATTCATAGGGCGTAGGATAGATATTTGTGCAATGGAGCAATACATAGGGTATTTTAAATTCTCTGATCATATTGACGGTTGGTTCAATAGTTTTTATCGAATTCATACCAGTACTAATAATCATAGGTTTTTTAAACGATAAAATATGCTTAATAAGTGGATAGTTGTTACATTCTCCAGATCCAATTTTGAAAGCTTTAACCCCAAATTCATTTAGTCTGTTTGCTGCCGCCCTTGAAAATGGAGTACTAATAAAAATCATATTTTTTGATTCAATATACTTCATTAATTCATACTCATCAGACTCGTTTAAAGAGCATTTTTCCATTATTTCATAGATTGACTCATTTGCATTATCAGGAATTATATTTTTAGCCAGTGGGATCATTTCATCTTCCACTATATGTGTTTGATGTTTTATAATTTCAGCACCCGCTTCATGTGCCGCATCTACAATTTTTTTTGCTTCAATTAAACTTCCGTTATGATTTATACCAATTTCAGGGATCACTAAGGGCTTATAATCTTCACCAATTTTTCTATCACTGATAGTAATAAAATTTTTCATTTATCTATATTTTTTTAGAATAAAAATCTAATTGTCTTTTATTATATTTACCTAAAATAGGATCGTCGAGTAAAAAAATATGCTGATCATATTTTTTTTGGAACTCATAAACCCACTTTCTTTTCAAATTATCCAACAAAAATTTTGAATTTGCTCCTCTTCCATCAACCACAATTATTGTTCCTGGAGTTAAAAAATATTCAAATTTTAAAATATCACATGACATTGGCATCATATCATTATGTCGTGTACTAAATTTATTAACATCACTCTTTACATTAAATTGACCAGGTCCATCTAAATATATAAAATCAGGATTGCACAAAGGAATATTTTCAAATTCTGTAGCAAATCTTCCATTAAATTTTGTCATTTTAACATCTGAAAAATAATAATGAACTTTAGATGTATTTTTTATATTCTTATTAAATTTATTTATTTTTTTTTTAGTAATTTCTAGATATTTTTTTTCATTTTCTAACAAAAATAATTCAAACGGATTATTTCTTCTTAGTTTTTTTATTTCTTGAGAAAATTTATTTTTAAGAGTGTTCAATGCATGATTAAAAATTAATGAGCTCCAACCAGATCCAAACTCTAATACAGTTGTTCTTTTGTTGAGAATTACAAACTGATAAAGTCTATAAAGATCAGAAAGTTCAGGCTTAAACGACTGTTTTACTTTCATATGATTAACATCAAGTTCTGAGGCATTAGTATTTTTAACTATCTCACTTAAACCCTTATCAATAAAAAATTTCTCCATACCTTTTTGGCTAATTGATTTTGGATATTTTATTTTAATCATATTTCTTTATTTGATATAATCTTTATTATCTTGTTTATAGTTTAAAATATCTTTTTTAATATATTCAATAGTTTTAATTAGACCTTTTTCAAACCCTTTTTTTTTTGAATATTGAGGACTCCACTTTAATATTTTTTTAGCAAGAGTATTATCTGATAGAAGTCTCAACACTTCACTTTTTGAAGGTCTTATTCTTTTTTTATCTAGCTCAATAATTAATTTTTTATTCAAAATTTTTTCAACCATCATTATAATGTCTTTAATTGAAACATCATATCCTGTGCCAAGATTAAAAGTTTGTCCGAACGCTCTTGAATTACAAATTATAGCTTTATAAAAGGCTATCGCTGTATCATCCACAAAAGTAAAATCCCTTCTTGTGGATAGGTTCCCAATTTTAATTTTTTTTCCATTAATTGCTTGAGCAATAATTGTAGGTATTACAGCTCTTAAGGATTGTCTTGGTCCAAAAGTATTAAATGGCCTTAGTATAATTGTATTTAAATCAAAGCTCTTATTAAAGGAGGTAACTAATTGATCGGCACCTATTTTGGATGCGGAATAAGGTGATTGACCTACAAGTGGATGTTTTTCTGTAATTGGAACAAATTGAGCAGATCCATAAACTTCACTTGTTGAGGTATGAATAAATCTTTTTATTTTGTGTTTTAATGAATAATTTAAGAGGTTTAATGTGCCATTAATATTTGTTGAAATATAACTTGAGGGAGCATCATATGAATAAGGAATACCTATTAGTGCAGCTAAATTTAACACAACATCACAGTTTTTCATTGAGGTATCTACAGTTTTTTCATCTCTAATGTCACCAAAAAAATATTTGATTCGTTTGTTTTTTTTTATTTTTTGAAGATGACCTCTATTATTTAAAAAATTATAATTAATAAAAGCATTAACACTATATCCTTTTGATAACATAAGCTCTACTACATGAGAGCCTATAAAACCTTCTGATCCAGTTATGAGTATTCTTTTTTGCATCTTAAATTTTTCTTGGAATTGCTTTTTGGTATTTTAAATTCATCAAATAATATAATATCTTAGCTAATATACTTTTATAATTACCATTCCACCCAAGAATTTTTTTTATATAATTTGGACTTTTTATTCTATTTTTACCTAATGCCATATCTACTTTTTTAAAATTTATTTTTTTATTCAAGTTTGATAAGTCGAGAGAGTATTCTTTTTTGATTAAGTTTGCTATTAAAATATCTTCTTTTCTGATTTTTTCTAATTCAATTGAATTTTTTTCTTTAAAATATTTACCTGATAAATTTTTTAAAAATCTATTTGAAAAATAAAACGTTTTTTTTCTTAAAAATAGAGAATAGAGAATTGGAGAGCCTGGATAAAAAGATACAGTAGACTTATGTTCTTTTAAATATTGATATAATTTGAATGTAAAAAATTTATTACCTCTTTTTCCAAAGGTAACAAATTTACAATCTTTTAAGGTATGTCTTATTTTGTAAACCCTTTTGAGATCAAAATAACTAACTGCAATAGTAAAAGGAGGTTTAAATTTTTTTTTTACAAATTTATAAAGAGCAATATAGTCTACCTCCATACCAACACCATAGGCTGATTTGCTAGGAAATATTAAAGTTCCCTTAGGTTTTGAAAAATTTTTTTTTTTTAATATTTTATCTACATATATAATGGGTGCACCAACAACATGGACATTATTAACATTAAAATTTTTTGCTTTTTTATAAATATAGTCATTCCAAACTAACCATGGAAAATACTCAAAAGTTCTTTTACCGTATGATTTTTTTTCCTTTAGGTCATCTCCTGTGCTAAAATTAGATAGTAACATTCCATGCTGCAAGGAAGCTAAGGTAGCTTTATCAATAACTTTCGAGTACTTTGATAGAATATATCTGTTCCCATACCAATTATTGTCAATAAACATTAATTTTTTCAGTATTAATAGTTAAATTTTATATTATAAACTTTACAAGCATTTTTATTTAAAAAGTCATTAAATTCTAATTTTTCGATCTAAAAATTAATGAGTAACACAATTAACAAAAAATACAAAATTTCTGATGCAATTAAATTCTTAGATCGTAGTGATATAAAAACTTTAATAGTTTTAGATAAAAAAAAGTTTGTGGGGACCCTGACCGATGGTGATATTAGAAGAGGTTTAATCAATAAAATCGACCTTAATTCAAATATTTTAAAAATTACAAATAAAAAATCAACTACTACTCTTTTAAAGACTATCAGTGAAGATCTTAGGCAAAAAATGATTGATAAAAAAATTTATTGTCTTCCAGTAGTGACTAAAAATAAAACTTATATCAGTTATCACAATATTTCTAAAACAAATAATCATATACTCAATGATGACTGTTGTGTGGCCATTATGGCTGGTGGTAAAGGAACAAGGTTATTGCCCTTAACAAAAGAAACCCCAAAACCTTTAATTAAGATTAGAGGTAAAGCCATGATTGAAATTATAATTAATAAAATTTTAAAAGACAAGTTTAAAAAAATATTTGTAACAACACATTATATGGCAGAAAAAATTGAGAAATACTTTCAAAAAAAAGAATGTGTGAAAAGCTTATCTTTTATAAAAGAAAAAATACCTCTTGGCACGATTGGGTCACTTTCAACAATTAAGTTAAATAAATTTGATCATTGCATTGTCACTAACGCGGATATTTTAAGTAACTTTATGTTTAGTGATATTGTAAGATATCATAAATTAAATAATGCAGATTTAACAATATGCACATACTACAAGAAAGTTAAAAGCGATTACGGAAATTTAACGTTGAAAGGTAAAATGATACATAATATTAAAGAAAAACCTACTTATATACAGAATATATCAGTTGGTATTTATGTCATAAAAACTGAATTACTTAATTATTTAAATAAAAATCAATATTGTGATGTTCCAAATTTTATAAATTTACTTATAAAAAAGAAAAAAAAGGTTATGTCTTTTCCGTTGCATGAAAATTGGCTTGATATTGGAAATATCGAAAATCTTAAATTGGCCAGAAAAAAATTTAATAAACATTTTGAATAATAGAACAAAAAATATAAAAATTGCGTTTATAGGTGCGGGGCCAACTATAGAACAATATATCAAAGTTTTAAAAGTTATACAATATCCTAAGATAGAATTTTGCGGTATTTATAATAGGACGTTATCAAAAAGCAAAATACTACAGAAAAAATATAAAATAAAATATTTGTGTAAAAGTATTGATGAACTTTATAAAAAAACTAAGGCAGATGTTGTATTTTCTGTAGTATCAGTGGAGAGTATTGGAAAAGTTGCGCTGAAGGCCAGTAATTATCCATGGAAAATTTTTTCAGAAAAACCATTGGGGATTAATTATTTAGAAAGCTTAAAACTAAAAAAAAATTTGGGAATTAAAAGAAATAAAATTTTTGTAGCTTTAAATAGAGCATTTTTTAGCAGTACATTAACTATGTTGGAGCTATTAAAAAGAGAAAAATCCAAAAGAATAATAAATGTCTACGATCAACAAGACATATCACTATTCAATAATAAAAAATATAGCTCAAAGTTTAAAAAAAACTTAATGTTTTCAAATTCAATTCATTTATTTACTTTAATAAAATTATTAGCGAGAGGTAATGAAAATGAGATAAAAACAATTATTAATTATAAAAAAAATAATGAAAAATATATGATCAAAAAAATTACTTTCACAAGTGGAGATACTGTTGTTTTACACTCTATATGGAACAGGCCTGGGCCATGGAAGCTGGACTTAAGTACTTCGTCTAATTTTTTTAGCTTAAATCCATTAGAGCAACTATATATAAGAAGTAAAAAAAATAGAAACAATATAAAAGTTAATATTTCAAATGATGATAGAAACTATAAACCTGGTTTTAAAAAACAAATTGAATTTTTTTTAAAAGGCTTAAAAGGCAAAAAAAAATTCAATTTTCAATTTTCTTTAGATATAATGAAATTAATTCAAAAATATTATTTTAGAAATTAAAACCTAAATTATATGAATTTTAATATATTAATGTTTGGTTGTGGGAACATAGGGTCAAGACATCTTCAGGGGTTATTAAAAAATAAAAATATTTCAAACATAGCTATAATAGAAAAAAACTTCAATTCTATCAAAGTAGCAAAAGCAAGAATTCTAAATAATAGTAGTAAAAAAAAAGTTATATTTTATAAAAATTTAGATTTCAGAAGAAAAAAATTTGACCTATGCATAATGGCAACTACTAGTGAAAAAAGATTAAGGTATATTAAAGAAATTATCAAAAAAAAAATGATTAAAAACTTGATAATAGAAAAAGTAGCTTTTCAAAATATAAAAGATTTGCAATATGCTGAAATTATTTTAAAAAAAAAAAATATTAATACTTGGATAAATTGCCCAAGAAGATCATATAAAATCTATAAATTTTTAAAAAAAAAAATTGATCCAAAAAATAAAATATCTATGTCTGTAAGGGGAAATCCCTGGAATATGGCATCAAATATGATTCATTTTATTGATCTATTTATGTTTTTTTCAAAAAAAATAAATGAAAAATATTTAGTAACATTGTATAAAAATAATATCGTTGTTAAATCTAAAAGAGTACAATTTATTGAGATTAAAGGTAAAATTAAAATTACTAATTCCAGTGGAGATGTTTTAACTTTTGAAGACTCTAAAAAAATAAAGCAAGAACTTATAATAAGGATCAAAAATAATGAAAACCTTTATGAAATTAATGAGTCAAAATGCACTTTTAATATGAGTGAGAAAAATAAAAAAGTAAAAATCAAATTTAAATACCCCTTTCAAAGTTATCTTTCAAAGTTTTATGTAAATCGACTGATTAAATTTAAGGATCTTGAATTATCCAAAATTTCTGAGTCACATTATACGCATAAAATTTTGTTTAATGCCATCAACACACAATTAGAAAAATATTATAAAAAAAAATCTATATCTTCTCCTATTAGCTAAAATGATCTCATTTTTTTTAGAAAAATTAAATAAAAATAAAAAATTTAATTATTATTTTTGTACGCCGTGGATTTATGCAATTGGAACTTGCTGTGAACAAATTGATATAGCCCATAGAATTGCTACTAAAAATAATAAAAAATTAATTTTAATTAAGTTAAATATATCTCAAAAATTTTTGAAATATAAAGTTTGTAATCACAGTCTTTTTGATGATCTAGATTTAAATACTAATAGATCTATGATTTATTCTTTGTTAAAAAAAATTTTTTCATTTCTAATAAATATTGAATTTTTTTTTATTAGATTATTTGTTATAATAAATGATAAAACAACTAAATCAAAATTGCCTGAGCATGTAAGATTCCTACAACTTGGTTTAAAAAGTGTCTTTTATAATAACAAAACTTTTTTTGACTTAAGTTATCAAGATATAAGTGCATATCCATCCAAAACTAATATTAATATAATTCAAGCAGTCAAAGATAAACTGTTGTTAGATTTTAATAAAGTATACGACATTGAAAATAAAAAAATAGTTTGTATACATGTAAGGGACTCACAATTTAGAAATGACAAGGGAAGACGTGAGCATAGAAATTCTAAAATTGAAAATTATCTTAGTTCTATTAAATTATTAATTGATAAAGGTTATACTGTCATCCGACTAGGGGGTTCAAAGCAAAATAAAACAAATTTTAAAGATACGAACTATCTTGAAATAAATGATTACCAAAATATGAAATTTTCAGTTTTCTTAATTGAGAGATGTGACTTCTACATAGGAACTTCCTCAGGGCCATTAGATACAGCGTATATGTTTAAAAAACCAACATTACTGACTAATGCCTTCACTATCTTAGGCTTTCCGAGAAATGAGAATAATAGAGTCATATATAGAAATATAGAGCTAAATAGTAAAAAAATTTCTTTACTTGATTTCTTAAATCTTCCTTTTTTTTATCATGATCTTTTATATATGGATAATAATGGTCTAAAATATATAGAAAATACAGCAGAAGAAATTTATATGGGAGTAAAAGAATTTTTGCTAAATTATGAAAATAAAGATTTCACAAAAACCAAAAAACAAAAACAGATTAATTTAATTCTGGAGAGGAATATGGAAAATTATTTCAAAGATAGATCATCTTCAAATACATTGTTAAATCATCAATCGAGTATAAGCTTTGTCAAGTGGAATAAATCTCAAGAAGGATCTATTTGCAATTTTCAAATTACTTAAAGATTTTGTGGTGAGTTCTTTAACCTAAGTTTATTTTGATCCAATATCTCATCTACAAACACCTCAAGAGTTTTATCTATTTTTTTAAATTGGCAATGATTTTATATAATGATTTTTTATAGTTTTACATAAGGTATTATCTAGATCGAAACAAATAATTTTTTTTTAGCATGGTTATTTTAAAAGTTTTGTTTGTGGGGAGTTTTTTAGTCTTAATTTATTTTTATCTAAGACTTCATCTACAAAAACTTCAAGAGTATCATCTAGTTTCTTTATTTTAATTTCTATTTCTAAAAGAATATTTTTTTTTAGTTGTAAATCTTTAAAATCTTTATCAACACCTAAATTAACTTTAAAATTACTATCTATTGATTGAACTATTATGCTTTGATTAATTAAACCATACTTTTGAGATATTTCATTTAGAACAAGATCTATTTTTTGTATTTTTGCCTCTTCACTTAAATTGACCCAATGATATGATTTTTTAAAATAATTTTTGTTAATTCCAAATTTTATTTCATTTTTTTTGACAAATTCATTAAATACTTGTCTTATTATGAGGTTTAGGTTATCAAAATACGTTCCAGCATGTGATGGTAAAATTATTCCTGATTTAATAAGCTGGTCATTTTCAATTCTTATTTTTTCCTCAAGATATATAACTGAATGCTCTGCTGCTTCTTGAATATTTTTATTAATACAAATATCAAAAAAAATATCTAGCAGTTTTTTTAAAGTCTTATCATTTTCACAATCATGAAAAACTTGAGTAATAATTTTGTTTTCAATAATAAATTTAACTTCAAAACCATCAATTTTACCTGAAAAAAGATTTTCATGATCAATTATTTTTTTTGAAAAATAATTATTTGTTACTATCTTGTGTATATTATTTAGATAGGATTGTTCTATTTTCTTTTCTGATTTAAATACAAATATTTTATCTTTTGCTTCAATCTTATTTTGTTTAATATTATTTGAATTAACTTCTTTTATTTTATATTTTTTTTGATCAAGAAAATTTTTATATAAAATTTTATCTATTGTAATCTCTAGGTTTATAAAATTATCCTTTATTATTTTTTTATTTATGCTTATTTTTTCTAGAAAAATATTAATTTCATCAATTGTTTTTTTTTCAAAAGAATCTTGTTTATAAAAAATTACAAACTCTAATTGCTGACACTCTACAAAAGCATCAATTAAATTATAAAAACTTTTGATTGAAGATGTTCCTGGAACATAAAACTTAAGATATTCTTCATTCCTGCCAAATCCTCTTAGGTTGTCTAGTAGGTTGGTATTATAGTTATCTAATAGATCATTAAAATCTATTTTGATCATTTGATCATATTTAAATTCATCTCTTCTTGATTTAATCTAGGGCTAAGATCTTGAATTTCTCTTCCAAATTCTAATTTAGGTATTACTTTTTGTTTTTCGTCTACTTTTACATCACAAAGTACTGGAAATTTACTCTTTAAAACTCCTCTTAACTTTTTATCCATTTCTTTGTGATTATTTATTTCTACTGTTTTAATTCCATATGCATTTGCAATCTTAATTAAATTTGGCATTGCTAAACCTGATCTACTATCAACACCTACTCTTCTTGAGTCTAACCATGTATCTTGCGTTTGTTTAATCAACCCATAACCTTTATTATTTATAACAAATATTTTTATAGGAAGATTAAAATGACTTATAGTAGCAAGTTCTTGTATGTTCATTTGCATAGATCCGTCACCAATTGTACAAATAACATTTTTAGTTTTATCTGCTAAATAGGCACCTATTGTTGCTGGCATGGAATATCCCATTGGGGAATGATTAAGAGCTGTAAAGATTTTTTGTCCTTTAACCTTAAAAGATTGCATTGCCCAAATTAAGTTGGCACTTGCATCAGGAATTAAAACATCATTTTTACCAGTTTGTTCTGATAGGCTTCTAAAAAATACATATGGATTACATTTTTTAGTTTGTCTATAATATTCTTGCTGAACTATTGGATATTTTAGTTTCCATAATCTAAAATTACTAATCCATTTGCTGTAATTTTTTTTATTTTTAATTTTTCGATTAATCGTTTTAAAAAAATCTTTTAAGTTTAAGTTAATCTTTAGATCATATTTGAGACCGTTGGTTTTTTTAAATTCATTATCATCAATATCCACAACTATTTTTTTTGCATTAGGTGCAAACGATTTTAAATTGCTCCCAGTTATTTGAGTATTTAATCTACAACCTAGTGAAATTAGCAAGTCTGCATTTTGTATTGCAAAATTTCCATACCGTGTTGCAGCAACTCCAAAAGTACCCGCATTTAACTTGTCCTCACTGGTGAATAGATCAACTGTGGCCCATGATGGACTAAATGGAATTCCTGTTTTAGAAATAAATTTATAAAGTTCTTTTTTTGTATTTGAAAGATTAATTCCATGACCCACAACTATTAATGGTCTTTTTGAATTTTTTATTAAATTTAAAAATTTTTTTTCAAATAAAACTTTTTTTTTTAATCTTTTTGGTGGTGTAAAACTTTTTAATTTTTTAGGATTAATATAAGCTCTCTGTAAATCATCTGGTAAATCCATTAAAACTGGCCCTTGCCTTCCCTCTTTGGCGTAATAAAGCATTTTTTCTAGTTCATATTTAATCATATTTTTGTCTTTTAAAAGAACCGCATACTTTGTTATGGGTTTTACGATATCTACAACTTCCATTTCCTGAAAGCCTATTTGTCTTATCTTTTTATTTTTTCTTAGCTGGCTTGTAACTACTGCTCCAACAAAATGCACAGTAGGGATGGAGTCAAAAAAAGAACACGCAATTCCTTGCATTAAATTTAACATTCCAGGGCCACTTGTTGTTGCTGTAACCCCTATTTTTTTTTCATTAAATCTAGAATATGCGTCTGCTGCAATTGCTGCACCTTGCTCATTTTGAGAAGGTATTATTTTAATATCTTTTCTTTTGCCAAGACTATCAAGAACATGAATAATATTTCCACCCTGTCCCACAAAAACATTGTCTGCAATTTTAGATATGTACTCGGCTATATAATCAGTTAATTTCATTTAATTTAAATAAAATTTATATGCTCTGGAGGTGTTGAGTTTGGTTTTTCTAATTTTCCTTTACCTTTTACATAATTATCTAATGTCTCATTAACATTATGCTGTAAACATAAAGTTGCACACATTTTTTGAGCATTAAACTTCGGTGATGATAAATAATTCATAACCTCCCAATATCTATCTGAACTCCAAATATCTTTAAATCTAGTGTCGCATATATTTCCTATATGAAATTTTTTATATTTTTCATTAAATAGTCCTCCGCATGGTGCCACTAATCCTGATCCTGACATTTGCAGCATGAAAGGAGCACCATAACATCTTTGGTATGAACGATTATTACTACCTTTGTCCTCTATTTTTGACCATTTAATCACACACTTATATTCGTCATCTGATAATTTTTCTGCTTGCTTCAATAAAGGATACAATTTTTCATACGCATCATAATCCACACCTAAACCACCATCCTCATTATCAGAACAATGTTTTATAATTGCATAATCTGGTCTTAAATCTTTTCCAAGTTGAGCATATGGAATTATTTGGTCTGCATCCTCAGGCATTAAAACCATTTGCATCCCTATAGTTACTTTTAGATCATTTTTTTTCTTTAATTCAACCATGTCTTTAATATTCTGACAAACTCTATCAAAAGAATTATCTTTAACACCCA
>TARA_B110000027_G_scaffold64691_1_pt1 | contig 27661 bp, 28 predicted proteins | sample TARA_B110000027 | Tara Oceans TARA_B110000027 (sample SAMEA4397101) | marine metagenome | biome: Polar Biome; feature: [SRF] surface water layer (ENVO:00010504); material: water (ENVO:00002006), including particulate matter (ENVO:01000060) such as... | depth 5 m
CATTTGCTATAGCATTATACTTTTGTTTCTCTTGCTTACTTATTCGTAACTTTAATTTAATCAAAACGTCAATAAATAGAAAACGCCCCTAAAATTAATTAGAGAGTGATAAATAAGTTGGAGTTAATTCTTTGATTGCTTCATAATAAGCACATAATCTTAAGTAACGATTTACCTTTCTTATATGATTGACATTATCATAGATAATTGTACTTGGATCTTTCTCTATTTCTCTCCCCATTTCATTCATGGTATGTTTAACTAAATCAACGTAAAAAACTTTGACCCAACCAATTTTTATTAGCTCAATTTAATTTGAAAGATATTTATCCATTTTTTTTTGACTCCAAGTAAAGTCAACCCTAATAAAGTTTTTTGACCTTCACCCGAAAAAAGATTGTTTCTTAAAGTATGATCCCGATCAAGCCATTTAAGTAATGGTTTTACACTTGTTTCATTTTTGTATTTATATTTTATTGAAAGGGTAGTTATTTTTTTATTCCTCTAATATCTAATATATTAGTTGATAAGTTAAAATAGTATTGTTATTTGTTTAATGCTGGACAACACTTTGAGTTTAATATATCATTGTTTAACTATTAGAAATATTGATAACTAAAAAATCGAAAATATTAAAAATTCATCCAAGAGATAATATATTAGTCGCATTGACCAATCTATCAAAAGGGACTAATATTGATATAAGTACTGACAGCTTAACTTTAGTTACTGATGTAGAAGCTAAGCATAAATTTGCCATTCGCAACTTTGCAGTTGGAGATGAAATTTACATGTATGGTGTGATTGTAGGTAAAGCAAAAAAAACAATTGCCAAAGGAGAGGCTGTAACAACACATAATATTGTACACGAAACAGAGGCTTATTCAGTTCCCAAAACGAGTATACAAGCCAATTGGATAAGTCCAAATCTAGATGCTTTTTCTAAAAGCGAGTTTTTAGGCTATCAACGTGATAACGGTTCTGTGGGTACGGAAAACAACTGGCTTGTAATTCCACTTGTGTTTTGTCAAAACAGAAATATAGAAACCCTAAAAGATACCATACTCAAAGGGTTAGGCTATGAAAACTCAAGCAAACAAATATTCGATTTAACAGCCCTAATAGACAAATACAAATCAGGTGCTTCAGAAAATGATCTGTTGGATGTAGATGTTATTTCGAATAAGAATAAAAAACAAAAAAACCCACTGTTTCCAAATGTAGACGGCATTTATTTTTTAAAACACGATGGTGGTTGTGGAGGTTCAACCTCCGATGCTGTAACTCTATGTAATTTATTAGCAGGATACATCAACAATCCAAATGTAGCAGGAGCTACAATTATGAGTTTAGGTTGTCAGCATGCGCAAATTAGTATCTTAGAACGTGCGCTAAAACTTATTGCGCCTGAGTCAAATAAACCAGTATATTTTTTAGAGCAACAACAAAGCAGTTCAGAGCCAGAATACATCGCGGAAGCAATTAAAAAAACATTTGTTGGACTTATTGAAGCAAATAAAATATCTAGAGCACTGGCTCCGTTGAGTAAGCTAATCATTGGTCTGGAGTGTGGGGGTTCGGATGGTTTTTCGGGCATCTCCGCGAACCCAACATTGGGCTATGTTTCAGATTTGATTGTTGGATTGGGTGGGTCAGCTATTCTTTCTGAATTTCCAGAACTTAATGGCGTGGAACAAGAATTGATTAATCGATGTTCGGAGGTTGAAAAGGCAGAAAAATTTGCTCAAATTATGAAAGCATACAATACTAAAGCCACCGCATTAGGTACTGGTTTTTATGCGAACCCTTCCCCTGGAAATATTAAAGATGGACTCATTACAGATGCCATAAAATCAGCTGGTGCTGCAAAAAAAGGAGGCACTTCACCCATAGTAGATGTTTTAGATTATACAGAACAATTCACTAAGCCTGGCTTGAATCTATTGTGTACACCTGGAAATGATGTGGAGTCCACAACCGGACTTGCTGGATCTGGAGCGAATCTAATATTATTTACAACGGGACTTGGAACCCCAACAGGAAACCCAGCTGTACCCGTTATAAAAGTATCTACAAATACCTCTATTTATGAAAAAATGAATGATATTATTGACTTTAATACTGGGGGCATCATTGAAGGGACAGAAACTACTGAAAGTTGTGGGGAAGAACTGTTGTCTTTCATTATTCAAGTTGCAAGTGGTGAAGTTGAAGTTAATGCGCGAAGATTGGGACAAAACGATTTTATTCCTTGGAAAAGAGGATTATCACTATAATACAAAACAATGAAAACGAAATTTTCCTTAGTAAATAAAGGAGTTGTAATTACGGGTGGAGGAAGCGGCATTGGTAAAGCAATAGCCAAAACCTTTGCAACACAAGGAGCTGATGTACATATTTTAGATTTAAATATGGATGCTGCAGATGATATAGCAGCGCAAATCAAATCTCGAGGTTTTAAGGCTACACCATACCATTGCAACATTGCCCATTACAAACAAGTCAGCGAATTAGTTAATCAGATTTCGAAAGTAGCCTCCGTTGATGTCTTAATTAATAATGCAGGAATTGCCCATGTTGGGAATATTGAAGCTTGCTCTGAAGAAGATTTAGACAGACTTTATGAAATCAACATTAAGGGTGTGTACAATTGTTCAAAGGTTTGCATTCCATTAATGAAAAAAAATGGTGGAGGGGTTATCTTAAACTTGGCATCTATCGCATCATCAGTAGGTCTTTCAGATCGATTTGCGTATTCCATGACCAAAGGAGCCGTGCTGACCATGACCTATTCGATTGCCAAAGATTATATAGATGATAACATTCGGTGTAACTGCATATCACCAGCACGTGTACACACGCCATTTGTAGATGGTTTTATTAAGAAAAACTATCCAGGAAACGAAGCAGAAATATTTGAAAAACTTTCAAAAACACAACCCATAGGTCGTATGGGAAATCCACAAGAAATTGCCGACTTAGCCCTCTTTTTATGTGCTGATGAAGCAAGTTTTATAACAGGATCCAATTATGGTATTGATGGGGGGTATGTAACACTTAACTCAAAATAAATTAAAAATGAAGCTTATTCGATTTGGAGCAATTAACGAAGAAAAACCAGGTTTAATTTTAGCTGATGGAACGAAACTAAATGTTTCTGCATTTGGTCATGATTATGATGAATCATTTTTTGGAGAAAATGGCCTAGAAAAACTTCAGTCTTGGTTAAAGAAGAATCTAGACAATTGTCCAGTCGTAGGAGATGATGTTCGCCTTGGGCCACCCTTAATTCGTCCCTCAAAAATTGTGTGTGTTGGTCTAAATTATGCTAAGCATGCTAAGGAAAGCGGTATGGACATCCCTGAAGAACCATTACTGTTCTTTAAAGCAACTTCTGCAATTGTTGGACCTAATGACCCAATTACAATTCCAAAAGGAAGTGAAAAAACTGACTGGGAAGTCGAATTAGCCCTAGTTATTGGTAAGAAGGCATCCTATGTGAGTGAGAAAGACGCTTTAAACCATGTGGCGGGCTATGTATTGCACAACGACGTGAGCGAGCGTGCGTTCCAACTTGAGCGATCTGGACAGTGGGTAAAAGGAAAAAGTTGTGATACTTTTGCACCTATTGGCCCTTTTATTGCAACTCCAGACGAAATTGGGGATCCAAACAATCTAAACCTTTGGCTAACACTCAACGGTGAGGAGATGCAAAACAGCAGAACATCAGATTTTATCTTTAACATTCAGCATGTGGTTAGCTACATAAGTCAATACATGACCCTACTACCTGGTGATATTATCTCAACCGGAACACCCTTTGGTGTCGGTTTAGGATTAACACCGCCTCGATACCTGCAAGATGGCGATATTGTGGAATTAGGTATTGAAGGATTAGGTGTTTCAAAACAAATGTGTAAAGCCTATAAATGATTATAGATAGTCATCAACATTTTTGGAATTATGATCCAGTCAGAGATACCTGGATCGATTCTTCTATGGAGGTCATCCGAAAGGATTTTCTTCCCAAAGATTTGAAACCCATACTACAAGAAAATGGTGTTGATGGTTGTATTGCGGTGCAAGCCGATCAATCAGAGTCAGAAACTGAATTTTTATTGACCCATGCCGAGGAAAACCCCTTTATTAAAGGGGTTGTTGGTTGGGTTGATTTAACTACCCATAACCTTGAAGATCGACTAGAACATTATGCAGCCAATATTTTATTTAAAGGGGTGCGTCATATAGTTCAAGCTGAGAAAGATGATTATTTACTTCGGGAAGATGTACAAAGAGGTATTGGAAAGCTGTCGAGATTAAATCTTACTTTTGATATTCTTATTTTTCCAAAGCAACTCCCGGCTGTACTTGCTTTGGTCGAAAAGTTTCCAGATCAAACCTTTATTTTAGACCATCTAGCCAAGCCAAATATTTCGGTGCCCATGACCGAAACATGGAAGGCTAATATTACGGCCTTATCAAAATTTAAAAATGTGAACTGTAAGCTATCAGGGATGGTGACCGAGACCAAAGACTTCGCTTTTGCAGAAGATGATTTTGTACCCTTTATGGATCATGTCTTTTCGTCCTTTGGTGGCAACCGAATTCTATTTGGTTCTGACTGGCCTGTTTGCCTTCTTGCAGCTGATTACAATAAAGTAGTTGGTATAATTAATGATTATCTTAACAAGCAGTCTGCCGAGATAAAAGCGCAAGTTTTGGGGCAAAATGCAATTAAAATTTACAATTTGTAGTATGGATTTAGGACTTAAAGACAAGGTAATTATCGTTACAGGTGGGTCAAAAGGGATTGGAGGTGGCATTGTTTCTCTATTGGCGGAAGAAGGTGCTCTTCCTGTGATTGTAGGAAGAAATAAGCCGAATATCAAAAAGGTAATTGATGACTATCATAAGATAGGTTTCAATGTTGGTTATGCATTTGCAGAATTAACCTACCCAGAACAATGTAAGGAAGCTGTAGCTTCCGTTCTTACAAAATATGGCCGTATCGACGGATTAGTCAATAATGCCGGAGTAAATGATGGCGTAGGGTTAGAAAATGGAAATTATCACGATTTTATCGAATCCATTAAACGCAATTTAGCTCATTATTATTTGATGGCACAATTGGTGCTTCCAGAGCTTAAGAAAAACAAGGGGACTATCGTAAATATTGGTTCTAAAACAGCAGATACTGGCCAAGGTGGTACATCAGGATATGCGGCGGCAAACGGTGGACGTAAAGCACTTACAAGAGAATGGGCGGTAGAATTATTACCTCATAAGATTCGTGTAAACTGTGTTGTTGTGGCGGAATGCTACACACCACTTTATAAAAAATGGATCAATAGCTTTGATAACCCAACAGAAAAACTAGACTCTATAAAAAACAAAATCCCATTTGAACAACGTATGACAACCGCAGCTGAAATTTCCAACACAGTTGCTTTTTTGCTCTCAGAGCGATCAAGTCATACCACAGGGCAATTGATTTATGTGGATGGAGGATATACACATTTAGATAGAGCAATAAAGACTAATGGCTAAATTATTAAAAAAGTTTTGTTTGGCTTTGGACCTGAAAGACGATCCTCAAAAGATAGATACTTACATAAAGTATCATCAAAAGGTCTGGCCAGAAATCAATGAAAGCATCAAAGATTCTGGGGTTCAGAATGCCGAAATATTCCAAACGGGCAACAGGCTTTTTATGATTTTAGAAGTTGATGACTCTTTTAGCTTTGAAAGAAAAGCCGCTCTGGATAATAGCAACCAAAAGGTGCAAGAATGGGAAGCACTTATGTGGGAATTTCAACAAGCATTGCCAAACACACCACCTGATTCCAAATGGGTGTTAATGGATAAAATTTATGACTTAAATATATTAGAATAATGAAATCAGAAGTAAACTATAAATATCCTTCTGTTGAAGATTTGCGCAGACGAGCAAAATGTAAAATACCAAAATTTGCTTTTGAATATTTAGATGGGGGGTGTAATGACGACGTTAATCTTAAAAAAAATACTGACCGAATTCGAGACATTGAGCTCAAGCCTAGGTATTTGGTAGATTATACAGTACCCAGTTTAAAATCAGAACTTTTTGGACATACCTATGATGCTCCCTTTGGTATTTCTCCTGTTGGACTTCAAGGGCTTATGTGGCCTAAGTCTCCCGAAATTTTGGCTAAGGCTGCCTTTGAACACAATATTCCTTTTGTACTGAGTACAGTTACTACGGCAAGTATTGAGAGAATTGCAGAAATTACAGAAGGCAAGGCATGGTTTCAACTCTACCACCCTGCCCAGGAAAGTGTGACCAAAGATATTTTAAAACGCGCTGAGGCTGTCGAATGTCCGGTGCTTGTCATCCTTGCTGATGTACCCTCTTTCGGCTATCGTCCAAGGGACATTCGCAATGGATTATCTATGCCTCCCAAAATGACATTGACTAATATTGTCAACGCAATGAAAAGACCACATTGGTCTATACAAACCCTTATTAAGGGACAACCAAGTTTTGAAATACTAAAACCTTATATGCCCAAAAACTTAAACTTAAGTCAGTTGGCAAAATTTATGGATACTACTTTTTCTGGGCGCTTAAATGAGGACAAAATCAAAAAAATTCGCGACAATTGGAAAGGTAAACTCGTACTCAAAGGTGCGGAGTCAGTGCACGATGTGGAAAAAGCCTATCAGCTAGGCTTGGACGGGGTTATTGTTTCAAACCATGGTGGCAGACAAGTAGACGTTGGTCAAGCCGCTATAGACTCATTAAAAACCATAGCACCGCTTTATAAAGAAAAACTAACCGTCATGATGGATAGTGGAATTCGTGGTGGTGCAGATGTGGCTCGTGTTATGGCCAGTGGCGCTGACTTTAGCTTTATGGGTCGTACATTTATGTACGGTGTTTCTGCTTTAGGCAGAAAAGGTGGAAACCATACCATAGCCATGCTTAAAACGCAACTCACTCAAGTCATGGAGCAAATGAGCTGTGGTGAAATAAAAGATTTTCAAAGTAAGCTTGTAGAAAAATAACATGTTATTTGTGATCAAATGAAAAAATCCAATACAACTCCAATAGTACCAAAAAATGTATTTATCCCTTTTATTCTGCTTACTTCATTGTTTGCCCTTTGGGGGTTTGCAAATGCAGTAACCGACCCCATGGTGCAGGCATTTAAAAAGATATTAGAGCTGTCCAACTCCCAAGCTGCTTGGGTACAAATGGCTTTTTATGGTGGATATTTCTGTATGGCACTTCCTGCCGCTTTATTCATGCGAAAGTATTCTTATAAAGCAGTTATTTTAATTGGACTTGGTCTATATGCCGCAGGGGCACTATTGTTTTATCCAGCAGCAATGACGGAGAAGTTTTGGTTTTTCTGCTTGGGTTTGTATGTCCTTACTTTTGGGTTGGCTTTTTTAGAAACGGCAGCAAATCCTTATGTACTTACCTTGGGACCAAAAGAAACCGCTACACAACGTTTAAATCTAGCACAAGCATTTAATCCTATAGGTTCAATATTAGGGTTATTTGTTGCCCAACAATATGTTTTGAAGAAACTTCAATCTGATGATATAGCAGATTTCAGTGTTTTAGATGAAGCTTCCAAAGCACTTATAAAAACAACCGATTTGATCGTTATTCGTGATCCTTATGTGGTTTTAGGATTAGTTATTTTAGCTGTCTTGGTTTTGTTTGCTGTCAGTAAAATTCCACATTCTAAAGAAGAAGGCATAAAAAATCAAATTGAGGATACCTTCAAAAAACTTTTTAAGAACAGGAGTTATACCTCGGGAGTATTTGCGCAGATTCTCTATGTGGGTGCACAAATAATGTGCTGGACCTATATCTACCAATATGCTGAAGGAATCGGAATGGACAGTGTTTCGGCAGGCTATTATCAAATGGCCGCATTTATTCTTTTTACTTTTGGTCGTGCCATTGGCACGTATTTGTTACGTTTTGTTAATGCCGGCAGGCTACTTATGATTAATGCATTACTTGCTATTGGATGTTTGGTTGGAGTTATACTCATAAATAATGAAGCAGGACTTTATTGCTTGGTTAGTGTTTCATTTTTCATGTCGCTTATGTTTCCTACAATCTACGGAATAGCGCTAGGTAAATTAACCGAAGAAGAAAGTAAAATAGGCTCCGCTGGATTAGTAATGGCTATTGTTGGTGGAGCATTAATGCCAAAGCTTCAAGGGATGATTATTGACCTAGGGGGCTACGGTGTTAACGATGTGAGTATTTTTGGAATTTCAGAAATTAACTTTTCGTTTCTACTTCCTGTTTTATGTTTTGTCTTTATAGCGAGGTATGGACGTAAAAATAGAGCTTAACTTATTCAAAAGGTTTTAGAGATTTGTATTCAATACCTGAAAAACAGAACATAACTCAGTTAAAATGTTTGAACTAATTTATGTTTGGGTCACATGTAATTAGTGAGTTAACTTTTACTCTTTTCTTTTTCATACAAGACTATAGGATTATTAAACTTCAGCGTATATTGTAGTGATTTTAATTATGGAATATTTAGCAATAATTTCAGGACTTATTTTATTGATAAAAGGAGGGGATTTGGTATTAGATTCTGCTGTTTTATTTTCATTGCGTCTTAATGTCCCAAAAATAGTTGTGGGTATGACAGTAGTATCATTTGCGACTTCAGCTCCAGAACTTATAGTCAGTGTTAACGCAGCTCTAAACGGCCATCCAGACTTAGCTGTTGGGAATATAGTAGGTTCAAACATTGCCAATCTTGCTCTAGTTTTAGGAATCGTTGTATTTATTACACCAATAAAGATTGAAAAAGTATTTTATAAATATGATTGGCCAGTAATGATTTTTGTTACTCTTTTGTTTTATTTTTTATTAAAAAGTGATTATGCTTTATCTTTTGGTGAATCAGTTTTATTTATCATTGTTTTAATAGTATACTTAATATCGCTAATTTTCTTTCAGAAAGGAAGAGTGAATGATCAAGAGGATTTTAATGTAGATGAAAGCATGAAATTTTTAAAAATATTGTCCTTGTTAATTTTTGGTAGTTTTTTTTTATGGTTAGGATCAGAAGTATTAATAAAAGGAGCAATAAGTTTAGCATCAAACCTTGGAATTAGTGAAAGAATTATAGGTGTAACAATTATTGCTTTTGGAACAAGTATACCTGAATTATCAACTTCAATAGTTGCAATTATAAATAAGGAACAAAACATTTCTTTGGGAAATCTGATTGGGTCAAATATTTTTGATATGTTAGGGGTCATAGGAATAACAGGAATACTATCACCTATAATTATTTCAGACAGAGGTCTTATCGACGGTGATTTAATTTGGATGATTTCCTTAGCGTTTCTGATATTACCTTTGGTATTTTTTCCAAATAAAATGAAATTTGGCAGAGCAGAAGGCGTTATACTTCTACTGTTTTATGTCTTTTTTATAAATAAACTTATATAAAAAAACCCCAAAAAGAATTTATGGGGTTTTTACATGTAAATTATTTTAAAGTAAAATTAAATCTTGGCCGAATTTACAGTTTTGATAATTCGGGAAGCAATTTTATATGGATCTCCATTTGAAGAAGGTCTTCTGTCTTCGAGCCATCCTTTCCATCCTTTTTCAACAGTCATAATTGGAATTCGTATAGATGCTCCTCTGTCAGAAATACCAAAACTGAATTCATGAATGGATTGTGTTTCATGCTGTCCAGTTAAACGTTGATCATTGTGAGCGCCATAAACATCAATATGTTCTTTTACAACTGGTCTAAATGCTTCACATATTTTATTATAAACTTCTTGAGATCCGCATGTTCTAAGGACTTCGTTTGAAAAATTTGCATGCATTCCAGATCCATTCCAGTCAGTATCACCAAGTGGTTTTGGATGCCATTCAACAGCAAGGCCATATTTTTCACCCAAACGTTCAAGTAAATAACGTGAAACCCACATTTCATCACCTGCTTTTTGAGCCCCTTGAGCGAAACACTGATACTCCCATTGACCAGATGCAACTTCTGCATTAATACCTTCCACATTAATACCCGCTTCAATACATTGATCTAAATGCTCTTCAATCATTTCTCTACCAAAAGCATTTTTAGCACCAACAGAACAATAAAATTGTCCTTGAGGTGTTTGATCTTTTGGAAAGCCAAAAGGAAGATTGGTCTCAGGGTCCCATAAGAAATACTCTTGTTCAAAACCAAACCAAAAATCATCATCATCATCTTGAATTGTAGCTCTAGCATTTGATGGGTGAGGAGTTCCGTCAGCATTTAAAACCTCTGTCATTACCAACCATCCATTTTTTCGATCAGGATCTTCATACAAAGCGACAGGTTTTAATAGGCAGTCTGAGGAATTTCCTTCTGCTTGTCTTGTTGATGATCCATCAAATGACCACATAGGACAATCGTCTAATGTTCCTTTGAAATCGTTTACGATTTTGGTTTTACTGCGAAGACTTGCAGTTGGCTTGTAACCGTCCAACCAAATATATTCTAATTTTGATTTACTCATGATTAAATATTTTTAGCTAAAATAAAATTTTTCAGACACCCTCCTAAAAAGAATGATGTAAAGAAATTAACAATATTATATTTTTATTAAACCCCTATTATTTTAGGGATAAAATTTAATAATATTCATTTTTTTTAGTTTTGACCATCAAATATTCAAAATGACTATCTTTGAATTATAAAAATTTATCTATTCTTTTATGCAATCACTCAGAGAAAAAAGTCTTTATAATTTATCCTCTACTTCTTTTAAGGTACCGGTTTCAGGCACATCATCTCTTGATTTTGCGGATCATGTATTTAACACCTCTAAGTTGAAGCAATATCTAAGTGATAAATCATTCAAGCAGATGCTTCAAGCAATTGATAAAGGAATATCAATTAATATGATTTTGGCTGATCAAATAGCTTCTGCAATGAAGTCTTGGGCTATTTCTAAAAAAGCAACTCACTATACACATTGGTTTCAACCAATAACCGGAGCTACAGCTGAAAAACATGATTCTTTTTTTAATCTAGATGAGAAAGGGAAACAGCTTGAAAAGTTTGAAGGTGAGCAACTAGTTCAGCAAGTACCAGATGCTTTAAGTTTTCCAGGGGGAAGCGTTAGAAATACTTTTGAAGCAAGAGGTTTTACCACCTGGGACCCTACTTCACCTGCATTTATATACGAAACTACTCTTTGTATCCCATCACTATTTATTTCCTACACAGGAGAGGCGCTTGATTTTAAAGCCCCATTAATAAAATCTCTTCAAAAATTAAATACAGCCGCTACAGGAGTTTGTCATTATTTTGATAAAACCGTAAGTAAAGTAAATGCAACATTAGGATGGGAACAAGAATTTTTTTTAATTGATAAAAGTTTAGCAGCAAGCCGACCCGATTTAATGCTTACAGGAAGGACTCTTTTGGGACATACGCCATCAAAAGAGAAAGAATTAAATGATCATTATTTTGGTTCTATTCCAGATCGTGTAAGTTGTTTTTTAAAAGATTTAGAGTCTGAAAGCTGTACCTTAGGAATACCGTTAAAAACGTATCATAATGAAGTGGCTCCAAGTCAATATGAAATAGCTACTGTTTTTGAGGTTGCTAATATAGCGGTTGATCACAATGCGCTTTTAATGGATTTGATGAATAAAATGGCATATAAGCATAGCTTTGTAGTACTTTTTCATGAAAAACCATTTGATAAAATAAATGGTTCGGGAAAACATACAAATTGGTCTTTAGTTACTAATTCTGGAATTAATTTATTAAGTCCAGGTAAAACACCAATGAGTAATTTACAATTCTTATCATTTTTTGTTAATACAATTGCCGCCGTTTTAAAACATGAGGCTCTTTTGAGTGCATCATCAGTTTCAGCAAGTAATGACTTGCGAATTGGGTTACATGAAGCGCCATCTGCAATTCTTTCAATTTTTATAGGGAAACATTTAATGCAAGTTTTAGAAGAATTAGAAAATGTTTCAAAAGGAAAGCTGTCTCCAGAGGAGAAGACAGATATTAAGCTAAATGTAATAGGTAAAATTCCAGAAATTTTGATAGATAATACTGATAAAAACAGAACTTCTCCTTTTGCTTTTACGGGAAATAAATTTGAGTTTAGAACTGTCGGATCAAAGGCAAATTGTGCTAAATCAATCACTGTTCTTAATGCCATAGTAGCAGAACAATTATTTTCTTTTAGAGACTCGGTTGATAAATTGGTGGATGAAAATAACATGAAGAAAGATGATGCCATTTTCAATACACTGAGAGAAACAATCACTTCAATAAAAGATATTTTTTATGCTACTGAAAAGCAAAAGGAAAAAACAGAGTCATTGGCAAAAATGAAAGGCTTGAGTAATAACAGAACTACTCCTGAAACTTTGCCTGCTTATGTTAAAGATAGTTCAATTAAGCTTTTTGAAAATTTAGAGATTTTCTCTAAAAATGAATTATTGACGCGATATCAAATTGACTTGGAGGAATACTCTTCCTCAATAGAAATTGAATCAAGAACTTTGGGAGATTTAGCACAAAATCATATTATCCCAACCGCAATTAAATATCAGAACGTTTTAATCAAAAATGTGAAAGGTATTAAAGATATTTATGGTGACAGTTTCAAGAAATATGCTAGTGAACAAATTTTAATTTTGGAACGAATTTCAAATCATATTGCTGAAATAAGCAGTGGAATATCTAAAATGGTTGAGTCAAGAAAGAAAGTTAATTCTATTAAAGATCCATACAAAAGGGCGTTGGATTATTGTGATACTATCTTACCTTTTCTCACAAGTATTCGTTTTCATTGTGATAAACTAGAGCTCACGGTTGATGACGAAATTTGGCCATTGGCTAAATATCGTGAATTGTTGTTTATTCGTTAATAACTATATAAAGAATAGAAGTATCTTTTTTAACAAAAAATCTATTTTTGAATAAATATAATTTTATGTCCGATCGATATAGCTTAAGGGGTGTTTCTGCGCATAAAGAAGATGTCCATAATGCAATAAAAAAAATCGACAAGGGACTGTATCCAAAGGCTTTTTGTAAAATCATTCCGGATTATTTAACCGGTAGTAATGACCATGCTATTGTAATGCATGCAGATGGTGCAGGTACAAAATCCGCTTTGGCATATATGTATTGGAAAGAAACCGGAGATCTCTCCGTTTGGAAAGGAATCGCACAGGATGCTCTAATCATGAATATTGACGATTTACTTTGCGTTGGGGTAACTCAAAATATTTTACTTTCCTCCACGATTGGACGAAATAAAAACCACATTCCTGGTGAGGTTATTGCAGCAATAATTGAGGGCACTGAGGAGCTTCTTGTTTCCTTAAGGGAGTTGGGAGTGTCAATTTACAGTACAGGTGGAGAAACTGCTGATGTAGGTGATATAGTTCGAACCTTAATCGTCGATTCAACTGTAACGGCTAGAATAGCTAAAAATCAGATTATTAATAATGCGAATATTCAAGATGGTGATGTAATCGTTGGGCTTGCCTCTTTTGGTCAAGCCAACTACGAATCTTCATACAATGGGGGGATGGGAAGTAATGGACTTACATCTGCTCGTCATGATATATTTGCAAAAAATTTAGCGAAAAAATATCCAGAAAGCTTTGATCCTTTAGCTCCAGAAGATTTGATTTACTCTGGTTCTCGACAACTTACTGACACAATTCAGGGAGTTCCTTTAAATGTAGGTAAATTAGTTTTATCGCCCACACGAACCTATGCTCCAATTATTCAAAAAGTTTTTTCAAAAATGGGGTCATCTTCCGTCCATGGAATGGTTCATTGTAGCGGAGGAGCACAAACTAAAATTTTACATTTTATTGATAATCTTCATATTGTGAAAGATACTCTTTTTCCAATTCCTCCTTTATTTGATTTGATTCAAAAAGAGTCTGGAACTTCTGGAAGAGAAATGTATCAAGTCTTTAACATGGGTCACCGAATGGAATTATATGTCAGTCCAAAAAAAGCTGAAGAAATTATAGCAATTTCTAAATCCTTTAATGTTGAAGCACAAATTATTGGTTATGTTACTTCAGCTAATAATAAAAAACTTACTTTGGAAACCCCATATGGTGTTTTTGAATATAATTAATACAACAATTTTCTTAACAAAAGAATCTAAGTATAATTAGCAAGACAATTTGTAAATTTGTGAGATTATGATAGAAAAACTTCAAATCATTCAACAGCGCTTTGATGAAGTCTCAGACTTGATTATTCAGCCAGAAGTGATTAAAGACCAAAAGCGATATATTCAGCTTAACAAAGAATATAAAGAGCTTTCGGTAATGGTTGAAAAGATTAATCAATACAAAACACTTTTGTCTAACCTTCAAGAGGCAGAAATTCTTTTGAAGGAAGAGCAAGATGAAGAGATGATTTCAATGGCTAAAATGGAGGTTGAATCTGCGAAGGAAAAACTCCCAAAGCTTGAAGAGGAGATAAAATTTTTGTTGATTCCAAAAGATCCTGAAGATTCAAAGAATGTTGTTATTGAGATTCGTGCTGGAACTGGAGGAGATGAAGCAAGTATTTTCGCAGGTGATTTATATCGCATGTATACTAAATATTGTCAATCACAGAAATGGCAAGTCAGTTTTGTTGATTCAAGTGAAGGAACTGCTGGGGGATTTAAAGAGGTTATATTTGAAGTTTCGGGAGAAGATATTTATGGTACTTTAAAATATGAATCTGGAGTTCACCGTGTTCAGCGTGTTCCTCAAACTGAAACACAAGGTAGAGTTCATACTTCTGCTGCAACTGTAATGGTTTTACCAGAGGCAGAAGAATTTGATGTAGAGATTGATATGAACGAAGTACGCGTAGATTATTTTTGTTCTTCAGGCCCGGGCGGACAATCAGTAAATACAACTTATTCTGCAGTTCGTCTAACACATGAGCCCACGGGTATAGTTGCGCAATGTCAAGATCAAAAATCACAGCATAAAAATAAAGATAAAGCTTTGAAGGTACTTCGTTCCCGCTTGTATGAATTGGAGTTGTCTAAAAAATTAGCTTTAGATTCTGAAAAAAGAAGCTCACTAGTTTCGTCTGGAGATAGATCAGCAAAAATAAGAACTTATAATTATCCTCAAGGAAGAGTTACAGATCACCGAATAGGGTTAACGCTTTATGATCTTCCCAATGTTATTAATGGCGATATTAAAAAATTGATTGATGAACTTCAATTATATCAAAATACTGAGAAATTAAAAGAAGCTGGAGAAGTCTTATGACCAAGGAAAAACTTGTTGAACAGATTAAAAAAAAGGAGTCTTTTCTTTGTGTGGGTCTTGACATAGATATGACTAAAATTCCTAATCATCTTAAAAAAGAGGCAGATCCTATTTTCTCTTTTGCCAAAGCTATTATAGATGCTACACATAAGTTCGCGGTTGCATACAAACCAAACCTAGCTTTTTTTGAATCATATGGAGTTGAAGGATGGCAGGCTTTTCATAAGGTCATGGAGTATTTAAATACCAATTTCCCTTATCATTTCACAATTGCAGATGCAAAAAGAGGAGATATTGGCAATACGGCGAAACGGTATGCTAAAGCTTTTTTTGAAACTTATAATGCTGATTCTATAACGGTTTCTCCTTACATGGGAAAAGATGCAGTTGAACCTTTTTTGACATTTGAAGGAAAACATGCTATACTTTTGGCTTTAACTTCTAATCCTGGTGCTTCTGATTTTCAGTATACCAAGGAAAATAATGAAAAATTATTTGAAAAGGTTTTAAGAACTAGCTTAACATGGAGTAATTCAGAACGTTTAATGTATGTTGTTGGCGCTACTAAGGTTGAATCATTAAATTCAATTAGGAAAATTGTCCCCAATTCTTTTCTTCTTATCCCAGGAGTAGGAGCACAAGGAGGCAGCTTAGCTGAGGTGGCGAATGCCGGAATGAATTCGCAATGTGGACTATTAGTAAACTCCTCAAGAGGAATACTTTACTGTTCTAGAGAAACTGATTTTGCTGAAGCTGCCTCTAAAGAAGCAAGTCGTCTTCAAAAAGAGATGTCAGTCCATTTAAAAGAAAAAGGAATCGTTTAGTGATCTATCATTCAACATATCCTGCAGAAAATAATTCTAAAAAATGGATATGTTTTATTCATGGAGCAGGAGGGAATTCATCTATTTGGTATAATCAAGTTAGGTTTTTTAAAGCATATTTCAATATTTTATTGATTGATCTTCGTGGGCATGGTAGGTCTGAGGTTTCTCCTGAGGGAGTAGAATACACATTTAACATTATAATCAATGATATTTTGAAAGTATTAGATAAAATGAAAATTCAAAAATCACATTTTGTTGGAATCTCTTTGGGAAGTATTTTAATTCAAAAAATGCTTCAAAAACACAGTAATCGTATTGAAAAAATCGGCTTAGGGGGTGCTATTATAAATCTAAATTTACAATCTAGATTTCTTATGTTTATGGGAAAAATGACTCAAAGTATTTTGCCTTTTATTTGGATTTACACCTTTTTTGCTTATGTAATTATGCCATACAAGGCACATAGAAAGTCAAGAGCTCTTTTCATTAAAGAGGCTAAAAAGATTTCACATAACGAATTTAAGCGATGGTATAAGTTAACATCTAAAGTCCTTCCTCTTCTAAAACGAATTAGAGACGAGGAAGTAATAACTCCAATTTTGTATATTATGGGTTCACAAGATTACATGTTTTTACCTTTTGTAAAAAAAATTGTGTGTTTGCATCGTTCCTCTAGTTTAGTTACATTAACAAATTCGGGTCATGTTGTAAATATTGATCAGCCAGAAGAATTTAATAGTAAATTACTTTTTTTCCTACTTAATGACTAGTTGAAAACTACTGTTTTATTATTGTAAACCATAATTTTTCGGTCACAATGTAATTTTAAGCCTCTTAATAAAACAATACGTTCTAAATCTTGCCCCTTATCAATCAAATCAGCAACTTCGTGTTCGTGTGAAACTCGAGTAATGTCTTGTTCAATGATTGGGCCAGCGTCTAATTCTTCTGTTACATAATGACTGGTTGCACCTATAATTTTGACTCCGCGATTAAAAGCTGAATGATATGGCCTTGCACCTGGGAATGCAGGCAAGAAAGAATGGTGAATATTTACAATTTTTGAGGGATATAGATCAATTAATTTCGATGAGACTATCTGCATATAACGAGCTAATACAATAAAGTCAACCTCATATTGCTTCAATATTTCTAATTGCTTTTCTTCAGCAACTTTTTTATTTTGTTTGGTCACAGGAATATGATAAAAGGGAATATCAAATTGTAGTGCAATTCCTTCTAAGTCGATATGATTACTTATGATGAATGGAATTTTACATTTTAATTTCCCTGAACGTTGCTGAGTTAAAATATCATATAAACAGTGGTCATATTTGGAGGTAAACACTCCCATTTTAGGAATTTTTCCTTCCTGATAAAAATTACATTTCAGTTGAAAGGATTTACCTAGTTCAGAAACAAAGCTATTTTTAAAAGTCTTAAAGTCGTTTGTTATACTTGTACCTTCAACAGTCATTCGCATAAAAAAAGCATCTCGTGATCTGTCTACATACTGATCTATATATGTGATATTTCCATTGTGTTGGTGAATAAAATTTGTGACGGAAGCTATTATTCCTTTTTGGTCAGGACAATACATCAATAAAATTAAACGATTTAAATGTGTTTCCATATAATATTAATTCCCAGGTTGAGTAATTTTAAAATTTTCTTTTTCTTTGGCTAAATCTACCATTTCTTTAACTTCTTTAAGAAGTTTTTTGGCATCATAAATTACACCTTCTCTTATTGTGAATTTTACTCCACCTACTCGAACTACTTCATTATTATCATTAAGTTTAATGGCTCCTGTGCCATAGAGGACTTTAAAGTTTTGAAGTGGATTTTCTTCAACAATTACGAAATCAGCACTTTTTCCAATTTCTATCGAACCTGTTTTGTCTGATATCCCAAGCGCCTCTGCTCCATTTAAAGTAGCTGATCTAATAATTTCAAGAGGATGGAAGCCGGCCTCTCTGAGTAATTCCATTTCTCGTATATAAGCGAAACCATAAAGCTGAAAAATGAACCCTGAATCAGAACCTGTCGCTACTCGTCCTCCTCGGTTTTTGTATTCGTTAATAAAGGTCATCCAAAGTTTGAAATTTTCTTTCCAAGCAACCTCTTCTTCTGTTCCCCAATAATGCCAATAAGAACCATGAGAAATTTTACTAGGTTGATAAAAACGCCAAAGTGAGGGAAGGGTATAGTCTTCATGCCACTCTGCTCTTCTTGCCCTTTGTAGATCCCTACTAGCTTCATATATGTTAAAAGTAGGAACCATTGTGAAATCAAATGAAATTAATTCATTCATAACAGCATTCCAATGTTCTGTATATGGTTTAGCAGCTTGTTTCCATAGTTTCCCCGCTTCCCCAAAACGATCTTGTTCATTTTGATAGTTATAATCTAAAGGGTAATTCTGAATGGTACGATCCTCAAAAAGTGCTTCAGGGAGACCATACCAGTGCTCCATTGAAGTTAGTCCAGCTCTAGCAGAATGTAGAACATTCCATCTGGCTACACTTAATTGTGCATGATGAGCTGCAGAGCGTAAACCTAATTTCTTATTCTCATCTAAAGCGGCAGTCATAATTTTGGGTTCAGCACCAAAAAACTTAATACCATCAGATCCATTTTGTGCATTTTGTCTTACCCAATCACGCGCTTGTTCCACGGTAATAATGGGTTTTTCACTTCCTTGTCCAAAGCCTGTATATGCTAAAATTCTAGGAGCAATAATTTCATTTTTGAGACTTCTTTTCTTTAAGTCAACCGCATATTTTATTCCTCTACCACTTGGTTCCCTTACCGTTGTAACTCCATGAGCAAGCCATAGTCTAAAAACATAGTCCCAATCTGCTCCTTGAGAGACACCACCAATATGCCCGTGCATATCAATAAAGCCGGGAAGTATATACATTCCAAAAGCATTAATTTCTTTTCCTTTTTTTTTCAATTTAGGCCTTTTAACATCCTGAATTTCAACACCAGGATATCCAACTACATTTATTGCTGTTATTTTATCATTTTCAACAGTAATATCGACAGGTCCAATTGGAGGAGCACCAGTTCCATTTATAAGTGTTGCTCCTCTTATAATAAGCTGAGAAAATGGACCTTCAGATGCATCTAAACTCTGAGCTTTTGAAGCACTTATGAAGAAAAAGAAAAAGGTGAATAAAAAACGGGATGGATTCATTTTTATTTTTTTTCAAGATAAAAAAAAACCTTCAGGTTCAGATGAAGGTTTTTTAGTATTTAAAAATTATATTTTATATTAACATTTTTATTAAAAATTCTAAATCTTTAATTAGTTAAACCTAGTATAAAAGATTTAATAAAAAATGATTTTACCATTTCTAAACATTAGTGTTGGTTTAATCTAAAGTCCGCATAGGCGTCCATTCCATGTTCTGCTAAATCCAAACCTTTTAACTCTTCTTCAGCTTCAACGCGTAACCCAATTGTATATTTTATTATCAATAGAATTATTCCAGAAGTAACTACAGAAAATGAACCTACAACACCTACGCCCATCAATTGAATTAAAAATTGATTAAGACTTGCCATAGCTCCAAATATACCCACTGCGAGGGTTCCCCAAATACCACATATAAGATGAACAGCAACTGCCCCTACGGGGTCATCCAGCTTTAATTTGTCAATAAGAGCAACTCCAAGAACGATTATCACACCTGCAATAATTCCAATAAGAACAGCGTCTATAGGACTCATCTGATCTGCGCCAGCTGTAATTCCAACAAGTCCTCCCAAGACGCCATTCATAAACATAGTTATGTCAAAGTTTTTGTACATTATATTAGAAAAAATCGCAGCAGAAACACCTCCTGCGGCCGCCGCTAAGCATGTTGTTACTAAAGTTAGAGATGTTAATTCTGGATCTGCAGAAAGCACTGAACCTCCGTTAAAGCCAAACCATCCCAACCAAAGGATTAATACTCCCGCAGCTGCCAAAGGTATATTGTGTCCGGGAATTGCATTGGGTTTTCCGTTTTTCCCAAATTTGCCAATTCTAGCTCCTAGCAAATAAATAGCGACTAGGGCTGCCCATCCTCCCACAGAGTGAACTAAAGTTGAGCCGGCAAAATCATAAAAACCCAAAGAGTCCAAGAATCCGCCACCCCATTTCCATGATCCTATAATTGGATATACAAGTCCAACGTATATAAGAGTGAATAACATAAATGCTTTTAATTTTATTCTTTCAGCAACAGCCCCTGAAACAATAGTAGCAGCAGTAGCAGCAAACATGCCTTGGAAAAGAAAATCAGTCCACCATGTGTACCCACCATCAGCATATGCTGCTGTCATGCCTCCCTCAGGCGCAGCTATCCCAAATCCAGCGAATTTGAAAAAACCAGTAGCACCTTCTTCAAATCCAGGATACATTAAGTTAAAACCACCTATAGCATATAGTAATAGACCTGCGGTGATAACAAAGAAATTTTTAAATAAAATATTTATTGTGTTTTTTTGGCGTGTCAATCCAATTTCTAGAAATGAGAAACCTAGATGCATAAAAAAAACTAGTGCTGTACAGATCATCATCCATACGTTATTGGCAGTAAAAAGGGCAGTACTTTCCATAATATTGTTTTTAAAGTTTATTTATTAATTTAAAGATTTACTTCCATTTTCCCCGGTACGAATTCTATAAGCTTCGTCTACAGGAAGTATGAATATTTTTCCGTCTCCAACATTATCAGTAGCTGCAGATTTTGTAATTGCATCAATAGTTGGCTTTACAAAATCATCATTTACAACGATTGATATATAGCGTCTTTGAATTTCGGAGGTACTGTAACTGATTCCACGATATACATGGCCCTCTTTTTCATTTCCAACACCAGTAACATCCCAATAGCTAAAAAAATTAACCTCTACACTTTGAAGAGCTTCTTTTACTTGATCAAATTTTGATTTACGGATAATTGCTTCTATTTTTTTCATTTTTAGTTTGTTTGTTTATTTGTTCCTTTGTTTACATATAAAAAAGTCTTCCAGGTTTCAAGTGGAAGACTTTTGTTTTTAAATAGGAATTTCTATTCCCTTTTTCTTTTTCCTGCATAAGCTATTGCCCCGTGCTCAGAGAGGTCTAATCCTTCAAGTTCTTCTTTTTCACTTACTCTTAATCCCATTGTATATTTCAAAATAGTAAATACAATGAAAGATGTAACAATAGCCCAAGTCATATAGGCTAAAGCGCCGATCAGTTGAGAAATAAACTGTGCACTACCACCTCCGTTGAAAAGTCCAATTCCAGCGTCGCCATCAACTCCCCAAAGTCCAATAACAATTGTACCCCAGAAACCTGCAACACCGTGAACAGAAACAGCTCCGATGGCATCATCAATTTTTAACTTCTTTTCGATTAATTCAAGTGAGAAAACAACTATAATACCACCAATCAAACCCGCAAACAATGCTCCTCCAGGAGTCATATTCCCACAGCCAGCTGTGATACTAACTAAACCTGCTAAAGCTCCATTCAAAGTATGAGCAATATTTGGCTTTCCAAAATAAATCCAAGAGGTGAAAAGTGCCCCTAAAGCACCAGCTGCTGCTGCTAGGTTAGTTACAAGAACAACAGTTGAAGCTCCTACGGCGTCATCACCACCCCAGGCTAATTGTGAGCCACCATTGAATCCAAACCAACCTAACCAAAGAATAAATACACCAAGAGTAGCTAATATTTGGTTGTGACCAGCAATGGGAATAACTTTTCCATCAACAAATTTACCAGTTCTTGGTCCAACCATATATGCAGCTACTAATGCAGCGAAACCACCAACACCATGAACGATTGATGATCCAGCAAAATCAATAAAACCTAATTCTGTCAGCCATCCAGACCCTTGCCATTGCCATCCACCTGATATTGGATAAATGATAGCAGTCATAATTAGTGTAAAAACTATATAAGTTTCAAACTTTGTTCTACCTGCTATAGCACCTGAAACAATTGTGGCTGCAGTTGCTGCGAACATTGTTTGAAAGAAAAGGTCTGCTCCTTCACCTTGAAAGAGTCCACTCCAGAAAAACCATCCATTAGAAGTATCACCATACATTAAAGAATATCCAACAAGCCAATAGGTTATTGAGCCAACACTAATGTCAAGTAAATTTTTCATTGCGATATTAACTGCGTTTTTAGATTGAGTCATACCAGCTTCCACAAGTGTAAATCCAGCCTGCATGAAGAAAACTAGAATACCAGATAATAACATCCAAAGCATTCCCATATCGCCTTCTATGGCTGCAGTATCCTGAATTACTAAAGGTAAGTTTAAAGATAAAGAATTGATCATAATTTTCTATTTTAAGGTTAAAATGTATAAATCATTGCCATAACAAAGGATGCTAAGCTATCAGAGGTTTCTGTCGGAGAAATTGCAAATATTTCGGAGGATGCAGAGTCTAACCTAAATTCAGGTTTAAACATAAAGTTTCCTGCAGTGTAACTACCTGTTAACGTTAAAGAAAAATTATCTGCATCACCATCAGAAACTAGTGCTCCAAAACCATCTGTCTCAGAGAAAAATTCTCCACGTAAACCTATTGCAAAACTATCACTAGTTGTTAATTGTGGATATAGTGCAACACCAGCAAATCCAGTGTCTCCAGCTAGAGTTGCAGTCGTCGCATTAATACCCATGAAAAAACTATCAGACAGATCAAAACCTCCGGTGTAATCAAGTTGGAAATAATCCTCTCCTGCAAGTAGGTTGATGTATTGTCCATAAAGGCCTAATTGGGCTCCGAATGCAGTATATCGATCATAATTTGCTTCAGTTTGATCAGTCTGATTAAATATACCTAACATTAAAGATATATCATCTGACAAGGTGAAGTCTGCTTTTACCCCAGTGTGAGAAAAGGGACCATATGAAAACATATAGGAAGTAGAGTAGTTAAAGTTAGCTGCTGGTGAAATAACTTCATAACCTAAAAAGGTGTTGAAGTTACCTAAAGTAATTTTAACTCCTTCAGCTATATTGTAATATGCATATAATTGATTTACCATTTCAGAAGAATTTCCTGAAGATCCAAAAACAGCATCTGTACCTCTAGGTCCAAAAACTACATCTGCAACAAATCCTGATTTCTCACCCTCATAAGAAACTATGAAATTCGCCATTCCTAGAGCAAAACCGTTAAGGTTAGCAAAAGAAGTTCCGGGCGCAACTGGATCTTCAGAAAAGCTTGCTCTAAAATAAGTATCAACAGTACCACTGAAGTTAAAGCTCGGGGTATCTTCAGAAGTATCTGTGTCTTGTGCATTAACAATTGACGTGTTAACTAGGGTAATTGAAAGTACAAGAATAAGTAAGTGTTTTAAATTTTTCATTAGATTATTATTTTAAGATTATTTGACAAAAATAAAACATGAAAACAACTACCCCCTAAAAATAGGGGGTACATTTATATTTTTATCTATTTACAAATAATAACCCTAAAAAAATAAGGGTATTGTAATATATATATATATAATTTATGAAAATATCAGAAAACGCGTTTTTGATTACGAATTTGGAAAGCGAAATAGGGAAAAGCCTAGAGCAACCATAACAAGCCCTCCAATAATACTTAACAAGGTATAAGAAATAAAGGCACTGTAATTCCCTGTTTTCAAAAACTCTATACCCTCAAGGCTAAATGTAGAAAAAGTTGTGAGTCCTCCGCAAAAACCTACAGCAACAAAAAGATAAAGATCAGAGCGAAATAGGTTATTTTTTAGAGCCCAACTAAATAATATGCCAATAAGAAGGCATCCCATTAGATTAACAATTAAAGTAGGCCATGGAAAGACAGCTTTAGAAATAGGGATTAGTTTACTTGAAAGAAAACGTACTAAACTTCCTAAACCACCCCCTAAAAAAACAAAAAGAATCGCCTTCATTTTGTAGTTAAGTATTTAATTAATAATAACACACTAAAAGCAATCAAAAACCCAATTAGAATTTTATAACTCCCTTTAAAATATTGAGGTTGATTTTTTTTATCGGCTTTATATGAGTAAATAATGGCGCCAACAAATACAATGAAAAAACAAAGTCCAAAAATCAATTGTCCAAACGAAAACATTTTTTAAATTTTGTTTAAATTTAGAAATAAATAATCCATAAACACCCTTTATAATTATGATAAAAAAACCCATCGATGCAGTTATTCAATTTCATGAAGTCTACGGACTAGGAATTGAAAATGAACCTATATCCGATTTACCAAAAAAAATAATTGATTTGCGATATAATTTAATGAAAGAAGAGAATGAAGAATATTTACAAGCAGCAAAAGAAAATGATCTTGTGGAAATTGGTGATGCACTAGGTGATATGTTATATATATTGTGTGGAACAATTATCTCACATGGTTTTCAAGATAAAATGGAATCTATTTTTGATGAAATACAACGTAGTAACATGAGTAAGCTTGGAAAAGATGGAAAACCTATTTACCGTGAGGATGGGAAGGTAATGAAAGGGCCAAATTATTTTAAACCAAATTTGACTAAAATTTTGTCAACGGATTAATCAACAGCTTGTCTCCAATTAAAGGGATCTTCATGAGAATTGTATTGAATTCCAACTAATTTTTCTTTTAGCTGAAGCGCTAGGGGTGTTTCCAAAGAAAGAGAATAAGATTTGCCTTGATGTGAAAAACCATGAATAGGAAGAACAACAACCGCTGTTCCCGTCCCAAAAATTTCTTCCAGTAATCCGTCATCATGCGCCTTCTTGAGCTCACTAACCTTAATGGGACGTTCTTCAACTTGAATTCCATCATTTTTAGCAATTGCAATTATACTTTTTCGTGTAATACCGTCTAAAATACGGTCATTAGTAGGAGAGGTTACAAGTGTCCCATCTATCTTAAAGAATATATTCATAGTACCAGCTTCTTCAAGATACTCATGATTATTGGAATCAGTCCAAATAATTTGTTGGAATCCTTTTTTTAGCGCCTCAGAAGTGGGATAAAATTGAGCAGCATAGTTACCTGCAGCTTTCGCAAATCCAACGCCCCCACTAGCAGCACGGCTATATTCTTCGGCAATTAAAACATTAATTTTACCTCCAGTATAATATGATTTCACTGGTGCACAGATAATCATAAAAATATATTCCATTGAAGCAGAGGCCTGAACACTGGGTTGACTAGCAAAAACAAAAGGGCGAATATAAAGTGAGTTTTCCGTTCCAGGTTTTACCCAATCTTGATCAAGTTTTAATAAGCTTTTTAAACCTTTAAAGAAAAAAGATTCTGGAAATTCAGGAATCTGGAGACGTTTAGCGGAAAGATTAATTCGTTTGAAATTTTCTTCTGGACGAAATAACCAAAGTAAACCATTATTATCTTTAAATGCTTTCATACCCTCAAAAACAGCTTGCCCGTAATGTAATACACTCGATGACGGGTCAAGCGTTAAGGGTTTGTATGGTGTAATTTCAGGAGTTTGCCACTTACCATCACGATAATTGCAATAGAACATATGATCTGTAAAGATCTTTCCAAAAACTATATTTTTAAAATCAACTGAATTTATTTTTGATTTCTTAACTCTTGTCACATTCATTTTATCAAAATAAGATTTAAAGTAAAAATAGTTTTTTTCTACATTAAAAAAAGAATAGCGAATAATTATTATAGCTTTTTGTAAAAGCTTTAATCAATAATTAAAAAACTTAAGTAATCATTCTTTATTTTTAACTTTTCTACACTGAATTATGATTTATCTTTAATGAAACCTATTAGACATCAAATAATTACTAAAGACGGCTCATCAACACTCCGAATAGAGGAGTTGAAAGAAAGTTATCATTCTAAACACGGAGCTGTTGTTGAATCTAAATTTGTTTACCTAGACGAAGGTTTAAAGTACTGGAGAGAAAAGCAACCTAAAAAGCGGTGTAGGATATTAGAACTAGGATATGGAACGGGCTTAATGACATATCTCATATTTTTATATTCCCTAAAAAATACCATCAAGATTGATTATGAAAGTTTGGAAGCATTTCCATTAAATGCTGATGAAATTAATACCCTAAATTACGAACAGTATTTTCAAAAAGAGAAAACTTTACTTCATTTTAAAGAATTTAATAACTATTCATGGGAGAATAAGGAAAAGATTTCCCCTTTTTTTTCTTTAACAAAAAAAGAAATTAAGTTTGAGAATTTTGCTTCAAAATCAAAATTTGATCTTATTTTTTATGATGCTTTTGGATCTCATGCGCAGCCTGAGTTATGGTCTTTAGCCTGTATGTTTAAATGTTATGAATTACTTAACAACGGTGGAGTATGGGTTAGTTATTGTGCAAAAGGAAGTGTTCGTAGAGCTTTAGAACATGTTGGTTTTAAGACTTATCGTCTTCCAGGGCCTCCCGGAAAGAGAGAGATGCTTCGGGCCATAAAGTATTAAATGTGTATTTTTAAAAAAAAAAATGAAGCTACTCATAACTGGAGCTACTGGTCTTGTTGGAAAAGCGTTAATAAAAAAGTCACTCAGTCAGGGGACGGAAATTCACTTTTTAACAACCCAAAAAGCAAAAATAAATAGCATTGAAGGTGCAAAAGGATTTTACTGGAATCTTTCGCACAAAAAAATTGATGTCTCTTGTTTCGAGGGAGTGGAGATTATTATTCATTTGGCAGGGGCTACAATTTCTAAAAGATGGACGACTGAATATAAAAAAGTCATCTTGACCAGTAGGTTGGAGTCTACTAAATTACTTTTAAATGGAATAAAAGCATTTCCAAAAAAGCATAATATTAAAAAATTAGTATCCGCATCAGCAATCGGGATTTATCCCTCTGATTTTGATCAAACTGTTGATGAGGAAACCCCAGTGAGTCCAAATAGTTTCATGGAAAAGATTGTAATTGATTGGGAAAATGAATCAGACAGTTTTAATTTAATAGGAATTAAGGTGGCCAAACTGCGGATTGGTCTTGTTTTGAGCGACAAAGGAGGAGTTGTTGCAGTTATGAAAATTCCAACTATGTTATACTTAGGTGCAGCCTTTGGAAGTGGAAAGCAAGGTCAATCATGGATTCATATTTATGATTTGGTTTCTTTAATTTTATTTGTAATAAAAAATCAATGGGAAGGAGTTTTTAACGCCGTTTCCCCTGGGTCAGTATCACAGAATCATTTTATATCTGCCTTGGCAAAATCTCTCAATCGACGTCATATTTCTCCACCTCTTCCAAAATTTTTAATCCAATTTTTAGTGGGTGAAATGAGTTGTTTGATTTTGGACAGCCATTGGGTTAGTCCTCAAAAAGTTTTAGATAATGGATTTGTATTTAAGTTTGAAGAGATTAATAATGCACTAGAAAACATTTTCAATAAAAAGGATTAGTGACAATTTGACATTCTTTGATTGTGGCAATAATTTTGCATTAAGATTAAGTCTCTAAATTAGATTTAAATGGCAAAAAAAGAAAATAAAGTTAGTACAAAGAAGGCCACTCAGAACAAACAAACTTCAAAGACTTCAAA
>TARA_B110000027_G_scaffold69119_1_pt1 | contig 27250 bp, 18 predicted proteins | sample TARA_B110000027 | Tara Oceans TARA_B110000027 (sample SAMEA4397101) | marine metagenome | biome: Polar Biome; feature: [SRF] surface water layer (ENVO:00010504); material: water (ENVO:00002006), including particulate matter (ENVO:01000060) such as... | depth 5 m
ATAGATTTTACATTAAGTGCTGAACAAAACCAATTATAAACCCTTATGGATTCGACTAATTTTTTAACAAACGGACCAGATTGGGTAAACGGACTTTCTTGGGCAGACATTATAATTATTGTTTTATACTTCTTATTTATAGTGTATTTAGGAATAAAATACAGTAAAAGTGGTGATGAAAAATCGTACTTTTTAGCAGGTAGAGGAATTGGGTGGCCAGTAATTGGTTTCTCTCTTTTTGCCGCAAGTATTTCTAGCTCTACACTTATTGGGCAAGCAGGAGATGCATACAGCACAGGAATTGCCGTTTTTAATTACAACTTAATATCTGTTTTAGTAATGGTGTTTTTTGCGTGGTTTATTCTGCCATTTTATATCAAATCTAAAATATTTACGATTCCAGAATTTCTTGAAAAAAGATTTTCTGCGGCATCACGATATTATTTTTCTGCCATTACTATTATTGTTAATATTTTTCTAGATGCCGCAGGCTCTTTGTATGCAGCAGCTATGGTTATGAAAATTGTTTTTCCTGAAACTTCCATTTTAACATTATCAATAGTATTTGCTATTGTTGTTGCGGCCTATACAATTCCTGGCGGACTTTCTGCCGCAATTCGTGTAGATTTAATGCAAGGAATTTTCTTGTTAGTTGGTTCTATTATTTTAACTTTTTATGCATCCTACAATGGAGGTGCAGATTATGTGAGAGAATTATTTTTAGAAGGCGATGTGCTGATGAAGTTAGTCAGGCCAAATGACGATCCATCCGTTCCATGGTTAGGAATGGTTCTTGGAATACCAATTCTTGGGTTGTTTTTCTGGGGAAATAATCAACAATTAGTACAAAGAGTTTTAACTGCAAAATCTATTGATGAAGGCAGAAAAGGAGTTTTATTAGTTGGTTTTTTAACGGTATTAACATTATTTTTAATTATTATTCCTGGTGTAATGTCTATAAAGATGTTTCCAGGTTTGGCAAAGCCAGATATGGTATATCCTAATCTTATTATGGAGTTGTTGCCAAATGTTTTAATTGGCTTTATGATGGCAGCAATGGTTGCAGCGCTTACCTCCTCTTTAAGCGGATTGTTAAACTCCGTTGCAACCTTATTTACAATGGATTTTTACAGTAAAATTAAACCAGAAAGCACCTCAAAACAAAAAGTAAGAGTTGGTAAAATGGCTTCTATTACTGTTTTAATTATCGCTGTAATGTGGGCACCACAAATTGGGAAACAATTCGGAACTTTATTAAAATACTATCAAGAAATGCTTTCTATGATGGCGCCGCCAATTGTAGCCGCTTTTATTTTAGGGATTTTTTGGAAAAGAACAAATGCAACAGGTGCCTTTGTTGGTTTAATGGCAGGGTTACTTTTAGGGATTATTAATGTTGTATCTACCGTAAAAACGGGAAGTTCGATCTTTGGTGATATGCACTTCTTATTAACTGTGCCTTTTTACTTTGCTTGGAGTTGTTTGGTAATGATTGTAGTAAGTTTAGCAACCAAAAAACCACCGTTAATAAAAACAGATCAACTAACATTCTCTATGGCAGAATTTAAAGAAGAAACCGTTAACTTAAAAGCAAAACCATACTACACAAGTTATCGATTTTTATCCTATTTATTAATTGCATTTTGTTTCATTATTTTATTAATCTTTTGGTAAAAAATATATTATGACAACAGTAAATAGCATTAAATTTTATTTTATAATAATTGGTTTTACAGTGCTTACTTTCTCTTGCAGCAAAAAAGAAGAAGTGGTAAAAAAGCCAAACTTTTTGTTTGTTCTTGTAGATGATCAACCTTTTGATGCTTTAGAATCTGGTGGAAGATATCCTTTTTTGAAAACGCCAAATATGCAACGTTTACAAGATGAGGGAGCAATATTTAATAATTATTATGTAACACAATCTATTTGCTCACCATCAAGAGCAAGTTTTTTAACAGGTACTTATCCACATATTCATGGTGTAAATCAGAATAATAAACATGTAGATCCAGATTGGGAAACTTACAAACCTTATAATTCTCATTTACAAAAAGCGGGGTATGAAACAGCGCATGTGGGTAAAATACACATGGCACACCTAGAAGGTAAAAAACACATTCGTCCTGGTTTTGATTACTGGTTTAGTTTTATAGGTCAGGGAGAATATTTTAATCCAATGGTAAATGATAATGGAAAAGAATATCAAGAAAAAGGATATATGACAGACATTTTAACTGATAAAGCAATTGGTTGGTTAAAAGAAAAAAGAGATCCAAATAAACCGTTTAGTTTAAATTTATGGCACAAAGCAGTGCATGAAAACCACTCTCCTGCTCCAAGACATAAAGATATGTATGCAAATGATATATTACCTGTTCCTCCATACAATACACATTTAGAAAATTTTAAAGGAAAACCAGAGTGGCAAAGAATAAAAGCTTGGGATTCTAAATGGAAAGAATATGTAAAATCAGATACAATTACTCCAAAAAAATGGCCAATTAAAGGAGATAAATTTAAAACACTTTTAGAATGTTTAGCTGCAGTTGATGAATCTTTAGGACAAGTTTTGGCTTATTTAGAAAAAACAGGAGAACTAGATAATACCGTAATTATTTACAGTAGCGATAATGGCTATTTTATGGGAGAACATGGTTATTGGGATAAAAGAATTGCTTACGAAAGTTCAATGAAAATACCTATGTTAATTCGTTATCCAAAGAAAATAAAGCCAGGAACAGTCATTAATCAAAATGCTTTAAATATTGATTTAGCGCCAACAATCCTAGAAATTGCTGGAGTTAAAACGCCTAGTTATATGCAAGGAGAGTCTATGGTAAAATTATTTGATGATAAAAAAGAGGCCATTTGGCGCGAAGCTTTTATGTTTGAATACTTTGTAGATGATGCATATCCTTATGCAGGCCCAAATATGCTGGCAATAAAGTCTGATAAATATAAGTTGATTGATGCTTTCTTAGAAGACGATATTGATGAGTTGTATGATTTAGAAAACGACCCAGGAGAAATGCATAATTTGATTAATAATGCAGACTACAATTCAGTTGAGAAGAAATTAAGGCAAGAATTAGAAAAATTGAAGACTAAGTATAAGTATAATACTGATAGAGATTGGTGGTTAAGAACTCAGATACCAAAGAAAAAGATAAATTCGAAAGCAGCGAATCTGAGAGGTAGATAAATTCAAAAGAAACTTATGTGAGGGTACAACTCCGTGAGGTGGTTGTAGTGGATGAAGTAGACTCATAGTGAGAAAGAAAGGAAGTAACCCCCAGCCCCCTTGGGGGGGGTCTTGTAACGTAAGATTTAATTGTAAAGAAGTTCTTAAAAACGAGCAATAAATAAAGCTTAGATTTTATCACTCAGATTTTAATAATTTTGTTATTTATAGTTTAAAAAATAGTATTTTTAGTGTATGAAAAAACAAGTGATTTTCTTTTGTTTATTGTTTATTTTCTACAACACTTTACTACATAGTCAACAAATTATTCATTTAGACAGTAAAGATGGTCTAATTAATGGGACAATCAATGCATTTGAGCGTGATAGTCTGGGCTATATGTGGATTGGCACTGATCAGGGGATTAATAGATATTCTGGTGTAGAATTTAAAAATTACGACCTAGATGATAACAATAAAATTAAAGGGAAAGAAATTATTGATCTTCTTAACGTAAATGGCAATCTTTTCGCTATAAGCTCAGGTGGATCTCTTATTAAATATTATTATGAGAAAGATCGGTTTGAAGAACTATATACAGAGACCAAGAACAGGTTTTTTTCTTTAACAAATCTAAACGATTCACATTTACTCATTGGTCTTTCTGAAGGATTTATCGTTTATGATTTAACTCAGCATCAGGCAACAGATATACAACACAGAAACTTTATCAATAATAGAAAAGTAAAATTCTATAACAATAAAGTATATGCTGCCTCTTCAAGAGGATTTTCTGTCTTTAGCTACCAAGAAGATACTAAAAAACTTTCATTAGAACAAAAATATTTATCAGATCAAGATATTATAGATTTTGCTTTTGATTCAGATGAAAGAATATGGGTGGGTACGGAAGTAGGAGGTTTGTTTGTTATCAATAAAGATGAAATTAAAAACATTCCCATTAGTCAAATTTTTAATAAAACCTATGCAATTCGTCAAATTGAATTTGATGAGAATAGAAATGCTTTAATCGCTATAGATAGATTAGGACTGTTTGTTTTAGATGACAAATTTGAGATTGTTAAATCTTTTAGCCATAATGAAGATAATCAAAACTCTATTAGCCAAAATAGTATCTATGAAATCTATGTTGATGATACGAATGCTTATTGGCTGGGGGTCAGAGAAGGCGGAATGAATATTGTTTACGATAAAGAAAATGTATTTACCAATATTAAGCATATACAAAACAAGGCTAATAGCATTCAAAATAACAACATAAGGTCTATTTATGAATCGACTTCTGGTGCGGTCTGGTTTGGTACAGAAAACGGTGTGAGTAAATACGATAAGAATAAGAATTGGACTAATTATAATAAAGATCCTAAATTGTTTAATACAGCTGTTTTAGCGGTAAATGAATATAAAAAAAATTTAGTGTTAGGAACCTACGGAGAAGGATTATTAGCCTTAAATCTAGACAATGGTAAAGTTTCTAATTTTAAGTTGCAATCTAAAAAATCTTCAAAATTTATTTTTAGAATTAGAGCTTATGATGATAATTTATGGATAGGAGGTAGTGATGAACCATTAACACATTTTAAAAACAGTAAATTAGTAAACAACTATTCTGTTGGGTTAGTTAGGTCTTTAATAAAAGGTTTTGATAATATAAATTATGTTGGGACCAACTTAGGTTTTTTTGAACTTAACACACGTAATGCGAGTGTCCGAAAAATAGAAAAATCCATTTTTAACCCCTTTAACGAAATCTATGATTTAAATTTAGACTATGTAAACAACTGTATTTGGATTGGAAGCAAAAATGGGTTGTACAAATACAACTTGAGTACAGAACAATTAGAGAATTTAGGAGATACTTATATTAAAAGAATAGGAACTGTGTATTCTATTAAAAAAGACAATATGCATAACTTATATTTTACTTCCATTTCTGGTCTTTGGAGGTATGATATTAAAAACAAATCCTTTAGAAAGTATGGGCAGCAGGATGGAATGTTAATTGATGAATTTGGTATTGGAGCTTCTACAAAATTTAAAGATGGTAGATTGGCTTTTGGCGGATCAAAAGGAGCTGTTATTTTTAACCCTATAGATTTGGTTAAAGACAAACCAATCTCAGATATTTATATTTCAAATTTTCGGATAAACGGCAAAAAGCCAGATAGTTTAACCCTTTCAAAAAACATTAACTATGCTAAAAAGGTGGTGTTAAATTATGACCAGAACACCATTTCTTTGAATTGCGAAACAATAAAGTTTCACGGGTCTAAAAGAAATACATTTCAATCTAAATTGGAAGGATTTGATAAAGATTATAAAGTTAATATTAGTAATGAAAAAGTATACTATTCAAACTTAGAACCAGGAAGTTATCAGTTACATGTGAGAGGATTGAATGCAGATGGTGTTCAAGGGAAAAATGACTATAATCTAGAAATTGTTATAAAAAATCCTTTCTGGAAAACCATATGGGCTTTTGGTTTTTACATGTTACTTTTTATTTTAATTATTTATTTAATTTTCAGAATCGCAAGGGCCAATATTCAAAAACGATTTGATGAAAACAGGATTAAGTTTTTTATAGAGGTGGCACATGACATTAGAACACCAGTATCACTTATACAGCTACTTGTAAAACAACTTTCTAATCAAGAAAACACAGAAAAGTCAATTGAACTCATTCAGAGAAACTCGCAAAACTTAAATGAGTATGTTACCCAACTGTTAGATTTTCAAAAAATAGATAGAAATCAATTAAAATTATCGGTTAGTAAAGTAGACTTAAAAGATTGTTTGGTTAAAATTATTGATGATTTTACACCTATTCTTCAAGAGAGATCATTAGATATTACATCAGAGATTAAGCACATTCCTGTATGGTTTGACAAAGCTAAAATGAGTCGAATTTTTTATAATTTGATTTCAAACGCCATTAAGTATAGTAACGAGGGAGGAGAAATAAAGGTGAAGGCATATTTAGATGACACTACTTTAAAAATAGAGTTTATAGACAATGGCGTAGGGATACCAGACAAGCAGCAAGAACTAATTTTTAAACGCTTTACAAGAGGTACTAATGTATCTAACAAAGGAATTCCGGGAACAGGTATAGGGTTGTTGTTGTCTAAAAAAATAGTTGAATTACACGGAGGTGAAATCCTATTAGAAAGCAAGGAAAATATTGGTTCAAAATTTACCATTGTATTGCCTAGTGGAACAGAGCATTATAGTAATGAATATTTTGTAGAGGAAAGCAATAAAGAAGACTCTAAAGCCAGTATTGATGATTTAATTACTAAAAATAAACTCATACTATTAGTAGAAGACAATGAAGAGTTACGAGCAGCTGTTAAAAATGAACTGGTGAAAAATTATAATGTAATTGAAGCTTTCAACGGAAAAGAAGGCTTGTTGTTAGCCCTTTCAAAAAATCCTGATTTAATTATCACAGATGTTATGATGCCAGGAATGGATGGTAAAGAGCTGTGTAATTTGCTTAAAACCAATTTTAAAACAAGTCATATTCCTATAGTTATGTTAACTGCGCTTGCAAATATAGACGATAAAATACAAGGATTAGAAAACGGAGCAGATGCTTATGTAGAGAAGCCGTTTAATGTATCAATTCTTACTGCGACTATTAATAATTTAATCAGATCTAGAGAAAACGTGAACAGTTTGTTAGATGATAAAAAAGTGAAAAAACAGTTGACGCCAGATGAAAGCTTTCTATCTGATGTTATTAATGTTATTAAAGAAAAATTAACAGAAAAAGATTTTTCTATAGACATTTTGTGTGAAGTAATCGGACTTAGTAGATCCAATTTATTTAGAAAACTAAAAGGACTTATTCAAATGTCTCCATCAGATTTAATTATAAAAATTAAACTGGGATTTGCAGAGGAGTTAATGAAAAAGAAAGCGCATAATAGAATTTCTGACATTGCTTATGAGTCTGGATTTCAGGACCCAAAATACTTTAGTACTTTGTTTAAAAAACATTATGGTAAAACACCAAAAGAGTATATTGATAGTTTATGAGTTTAAAACAGCGAACGGTAAAATTAAAAATCGATGTAATTTACGAAGTATTGAAAGTGGATTAGGCGAGGCTTATTTCACTAAATTGGATTTTCCTAATTCTGTCAATTTCCCTTTCGGACGACCTTCGTGCTTGTTACCGCGTTTCCATTCCAAACGTGTTGCTCTTTCTTTAGAAATAGAAATTCTTTTCTCCATAAATGTTTTCAACTTTGGCAAATCATTTTTCACTGAGAATCCTTCCAAGGCAAAGTCATTGGTTTCTCGCATCCAAGTTTCTAATCACGCTCTTAAATTATTGGCAACCTCTGCATATTTTGAATCATGAATCAAGTTGTTTTTGGAATAAGGATCGTTTTTGGTATCGTATAATTCTTCAACGGTTCTATATTTTAAGAATTCCAAACGATCTTGCACACTCTCATGCTTTTTTGAAAGTTCTACGAAAGAACTATAAGAACGATACCATCTAGATTCAAAAGTTGCAATATAATCACCTGTTCCCCAGGCATTAAAGATATATACAAAATCTTTAGAATGTACCGCACGCATAGGTCTTGGATCTGCTGTTGGTCCTTCGTTGTGCTCAACGAATACCTGTTCGCGATCCGGTTGAGTTTTGCCTTTAATTATAGGTAATAGAGAACGCCCTGCAAGTGGACCTGGTTTTGGAGTATTTGTGATTTCCAATAAGGTTGGCATCAGGTCGATAGCAGAAATCATATGTTTTGTATCTTTAATTCCGTTTTTGATATTCCCAGGCCAAACCACAATCCATGGTGTGCGAACACTTTGCGGGTATAAATTCGATTTTACAAAGGGAAAGGACATTCCGTGATCTGAAATGTATACAATTAGCGTATTTGATTTCACCTTGTGCTTTTCAAGTACTTGTATTACTTGACCAATAGCATCATCGCCTCGTTTAACTGTATTATAATAGTCGGTAAACTCTTCTTTAAAATTATCATACTGTGGTAAAACAGGGTGCAACGGAATTTCGTTTTCTTTGAAAATGTAAGATGGTGGAGTGCTATCAAATCCTTCTTTCGTTTTTTCCCCTCTAAAAAATGGCAAATGCGGATCTTGGATATTTACCGAGGCGAAAAAGGGTTTGCCTTCTTTCTTTGACTCATGTATTAATTTATCAAAAGCGAAACCGTAGTTGGAAGGTGTTCTTGATTGCATTTTATTATAATCACCAACATAATCCCAATACTTTGCTTTGTTATTGGTAGGCGTCATATCAATAACCTTTTGAATGACTCCCGTAAAATACCCATTATTTCTCAAAGCTTCTGGAAGTGTGGCCTGAGGAAAGTCTACACTAAAGAATCCTTCCACACCACTATTATGAGGATAATTTCCAGTAATAAACACATTTCTTGAAGGAGTGCAACTTGGTGCTTGGACATAAGCTCTCTCAAAAAGCATCCCCTCTTCTGCTAATTTATCAATATTTGGGGTCGCATTTTCTACTACGGATCCATAAGCACCAACGGAGTCGAAGTTTAAATCATCTGAAGTGAGAAATAGAATGTTTAAAGTTTCATCAGAACCCAAGGTGTTTGCATTCGAAACTTTTGCTATTCTTTTAGAACAGCTAGTGAATAGAAAACATGCTGTTAATGTTAAAGTAATATGTTTGATAATCATAATATTCGTTTTAGTCGTTTCTTTTGTATTGAAGCATCCAATTAACTACATTTACATCAAACTCATCCCCAGTTTGGTTTTTATCCCAAAACGTATCGTCATACACACCATGATCAATACGATGGTATTGCCCATCAAAATCATTTTGTGTAAAAAGCGTTAACTTTTGATGTTTTTGTGATGGATAAAAGGCTTTAAAACTATCAATTAAATGAATGGTTTTATTTACAGGAACTGTACCGTCTTTCTGTCCGTGAAAAGCCCAAAAGGGCATTAATTTTAGAGAAGCTACATTACACTCTTCTTTAGCACCAGCCATAGTTACTGCTGCAGCTATTAAACTTTCTTCATAGCCGTATTCGTCTAAATAAGTCCATGTTCCCATTGCTCCCATGCTAAAACCAGATAAATAAATTCTACTGGTATTTATAGCATTTGGATAAGTGTTTATTAAATAATTAATAAAAGATTTTACATTGCTTGCATTCCATTGAGTGCTAGATTGTGGAGCAAATACAGGCATAGCCACTTTAGGATTCCATAATCCTATTTTAATAGCTCTAATTGCTCCATCTTTGTCTACTTTATTGATGTCCGTAGGATTGTTTTCGCTGTTACCTCTACTTCCTGCTCCATGCAAATAAACTAAAATAGGGTATTTTAAACCGTCACTACTAAAACCTTCCGGTTTTCTAACTATATAACCATAGGGAGATGTGTTTTCCCCTTTTAAACTTTGCTCTTTTATATAAGTAGCACTTGTTGGAAGGTTTGCCAAATCGGTATCATCACTAATGCCAACAAATTGCTCCACTTTAGTAATAATATCATCATCGGATTCAGAAGTTTCAAAATCATCTTTTTGTTGGCAAGCTGTCATTTCTGCAGCTATAATTAGGATCAAAATCGATTTATATTTCATGGTAAAATTTTATAAGGTAAAACTATTGATAAAACAAGGTTTAGTGGTTTTTATTCAGTTCATTTAAGTTTATAAACAGTTCTTTTTCTGTGTTTCATGATAATTTTATGTATATGAAAAAGAGGTTAAGTTTCTGTTGTGTAATTTGTTAATGGATTTTAAAATTTTAAAAATCTACTGCCGCTTAAAAAGAATGTTAATTTGGGTTTTGACTACTATTCAAACTAAGTTGAATTGCTTTTCCACCTATTCTCTTTTCTTTTGTTTCATTTTTACAGTATCTAAAATTTATTAAATTACAAATGAAAATTACAAAAAAAATATACTTATCAATACTTATCGCTTTAGTAGGTTTAATTTACTTTTCAAAAAGTGCATTTACCAATAGTAAAGAAATAGAAAAGAGAGTTGCATCTTACAATTTTGCTATAGGCACTCAAACAGTGGGGTCAAAATATAAGTTTACAGATGAATCTATGTTGGTTGAAACCGCAAGGGAAATAAAAAACATGGGCTCCAACCTTCTTAAGTTTTCAATGCATCCAAGATACTGTAATGAGAATTACGGTTTGCCTAAAAATGATGCAATCACTTCTTTAACAAAATTAGCTTCACTAGAACCTTCTGTAAAAAAAGTTTTAGATATGAATTTTAAATATTACCATATTTGGGTTTACGGATTTTCTCAATATACACCAGAGCCAATAGGTAAGAAAGATGATACGGCTCAAATAAAATTCATAAATGGATATCCAAAAAAACATGAAGATGCACTTTATAATGAAGTATACGATTTCACCTCTCACCTTCTAAATACATATAATGGTTCAGGAAAGGTTTTTTATTTAGGCAACTGGGAAGGTGACTGGCATTTAAGATCTGATTATGATAGAACAAAGCCTGTAAATTTAAAAACACTTGAAGGAATGAAACAATGGGCAAAAACTAGACAAAAAGCCATTGATGATGCGAAAAGAGATGTAAAGCATAATAACGTAGAAGTATATCATTATATAGAGGTAAACTTAGTTAAAAAAGCATTAACTGAACCAAATGCAAAAGTTGTGGCAAACACTGTTGTTAATGAAGTAAATCCTGACTATGTCTCGTATTCTTCATATGATGCTACGAACCCATATAAAAATGAAGTAGCTTTAAATAAAAATCTTAAAAAAGCATTAGATTACTTAGAGTCTCAATTAACTTTTAAAAAAGGATTGCCAGAAGGAAAACGAGTTTGGATAGGTGAATATGGAAATCCAAGTATTCGTTATAACGATGAAATGCAAAATTTAAGATCAATTTGGACCATTAAAACTGCTTTAGAATGGGGAACTCCCTATATTTTGTATTGGGAAATGTATAACAACGAAATTAAAAAAGAAACAGGAGAACAAGTTGGGTATTGGTTGATTGATGATAAAGGGAAAAAACAAGCAATTTGGCATACGCATCACAATTTTTATAATGAGTCTAAACAATTTTTAAAAGAGTATCTCAAAGTAAATGGTGATCTACCTTCTTATGATACATTTAGAAAAAATGCAGTCAATTTCAAAAGCTTAAATGTGCAATAAAATGAAGAAAAAATTCTCATTCATATTATTTTTTAGTTCATTGTTTATTTTTGGACAAACAATTCCAGAATACGATAAAAACCCTGATTTAGAAGACTATAATTTTGTTTTAGGCACCCAAGGAATTGGTGGGTATTATAAATTTACAGATGAATCTGCCTTAATAGAGCAAGCAAAGCATACACGAGCAATGGGTTCCAATGTTTTAAAAATAACACTTGCTAAAAAATCTCCAAAAATTTATGGATTGCCGATAAGAAAAGTAAAAACTACAAAAGAATTATTCTTATCAAATAAAGATTACAAAAGAGTTTTTGATATGGATTTCAAATACATTTTCACTTGGGTACATTCTCTAACACAAATTCAATGGAAAAAAGGAATTAATAAATCAGAAGAGCAAATTTTGTATGATGAGATGTATGAATTTGCCACATATTTACTAAAGGAATATAATAATTCAGGCAAAACCTTTATGATTGGCAATTGGGAAGGGGATTGGTTATTACATTCTGGCTATGACAGGTATATGACACCACCAAAAAAGCATGTGAAAAATATGACAAAGTGGTTTCAGATTAGACAAAAAGCAATTGACGATGCTAAAAAGAAAACAAAGCACGAAAATGTACAAATTTATCATTATATCGAATTAAATTTAGTTTTAAAAGGGATGAATGGTGATGTTTGTATCGCTGAAGATATTTTACCTAAAGTTGATGTAGATTTAGTTTCTTATTCAAGTTATGAGGCAATCAAAAAAAGAAATTTCGAAGAAAAAACAAAAACACTTACAGATATTTTTAACTACTTAGAAAAACAACTAAAACCTAAAAAAGACATCCCCTTTACAAGACGCGTTTTTATCGGTGAATATGGATATCAAGCAAATATAAATAAGCCACAAAGTTTTGTAAAACAACACAGTCAAACTAAAGAGATTATGCAAATTGCATTGGCTTTAAATTTACCTTTTGCCTTACATTGGGAAATGTATAATAATGAATATCATAAAAAGACTGGACAATCTAAAGAAATGTCTTTAATAAACGAGCAAGGTAAGAAGACATCATTGTATTTTTTACATCAAGCCTATTACAAGAAAATGAATGCATATTTAAAAAGTTATAAAGCACAATTTAATAAATACCCAGACACTAATTTATTTAGAGGTAAAGCTTTAGAAGTTTTAAAATCACTATAATACTATGAAAGAGAGAAAATTACACATATTAAGACTTTTGTTGGTTGGTTTTTTATTTGGGTTTACTTGCAAAACTCACAGCCAATTAGACTTGGTAAGTTCGCAGCAGATAGATTTTTCTACTGCTGTAAGAACAATACAAAGTGGTAACTGGACTGATGCTTCTATTTGGAGTAATGGACAAGTTCCAACTGCAAATACAGATGTAATCATTGATGACAATCATACTGTCTATATAGATCAACAAGGAGAAAATTCAAATCAAATCGTTGATTTATGTAAAAACCTTAAAATAAACCAATTAGCGGTATTACAAATGGGGCACAATACACCAAGTTTTTCTAAAGATCTACGTATCAATGGTAGTATTTTGTGTAATGGAACTTTTTCGGCTGGTAGAAACCAGCCCTCAGGATCGGGAAATGGTCTTATTTATGACTATAATAGTAGAATTTATTTAAGTTTAAATCAAACCAATACTTATATTTCTGGCTCGGGTTATTTTCATCCAATAATAGTAAATATAGTAGGAGGCTCTGGTGAAACGAATCTGATTGTAGACATCTACAATATGGTTTTAGATGAAAATTTTGTAGTAAAATCAAACAATCGTGTAAAGATAAGTATAGAAAGATACAGCTATGTGAATGTTAAAAAAGTACTCGGATTAACAGGTAGTACTTATCAATATAGTTCTAGTACTGCAAAAGCAGATTTAAGTATCAAAGGTGTTTTACTTACTGATGATCTAAGCTTATTCACCAAGAATACTACTTCAGGAGAATCTTCATCAATTACAATTGAAGATGGAGGAGTTTTACAGACTCAAAAAATTAATAACGGCAATCTAAATAAAAAAACAGAAAATTCAGGCTATCAACTCACTATCAACGATGGTGGCTTATTAAAATTAGGAGAAGGTATTAACTTTAGTAACCTAACTCTTAATAATTCAAATTTTGTATTGACGAACAACGGAGAAATAAGATATCATTATTCTGAAACGCTTTCAGATGAAACTACGATTACCAATAATATAGATAGTCATGATCCTAATGAAGGAGGAAACGTATCTGGTATAGAAGATGTTTTTGGTGCGAGTCATATTGCTGGCTGGTATAATGAAACAGACAACCCCTATATGCTAGAAGGATTAGATAGATACAAAGATTTTGGATCTTCTGCAATTAAAACAACTTTGAGTGCTGAAAATGGAAAAATGTTTAGTGCCTACCCCTTTAATCATTCATGGCCAAATTTTCAAACATTAAAAGAGATAGCACAACATCAATACATAGATTCTTTATTCAGTAGAAATCATATTAAAACACATACCTTTTGGACAACTTCCAGAAACAAAGGGGATTGGAAAAAAGGGCCTGATTTTGACCATCAAAGTTTCCTGAATGAAGAACAGCAGTTTTATGATTTAACAAAGCACCTTTTAGTAACCTATGGTTCTATGAATAAAACCTTTGTGTACCAAAATTGGGAGGGAGATTGGATATTGCGTGGTCAAGGGGTACTCTGGGAAACAAATCCTTCAATAATACCAGATGATGTTGAATGGGATATTGAAGGAATGGCACGTATGTTTAGAGCTAGGCAACGTGGAACAGAACGCGCTAGAAATGAACATTCAAGTGCCACAGCTAAGGTGTTTCATGGTATAGAGTTCAACAAACTTTGGTGGAATGATAATGGAACTCGAAAAACCATGATGGAAAGTAATATCCCATGCGTAATTGCAGATGTGGCCTCTAAAGTGCGCTTGGATCTCACATCCTGGTCTGCTTACGATGGAGGTTGGACCAATGCTCAACACCCCCATGGGCATGCCATGTGGAAAGGCTTGGAAATGGCACGTTATTATACCAATGAGACCAAAGAAATTAACAGTGATTTTCCTGTACAAATTGGAGAGTTTGCCATCAATGAAAATCCACGTAATGGATCATGGAATAACTATAAATCCAAGGGGGTTATTGAAAACCGCTACGGCAGATACATTGGTGTTGCATTGAGCTTAGGTATTCCTAATTTTTATCTATGGAATTTATATTGTTCAGGACAACAAGGTGCACCAGAGGGTTTTACTTGGCAAAAAGGAGTGCAATACGAAGATGAACTCTTATATGAATGGATGGATGGAAAATGGCTCATAGAACCAGATGGTACTTGGGGTCATGCCGCAAACTTTTTAATGCAACAATGGCAAGATACACTTTCTACAGAATTATCTACGTTTGAAAGTGAAGTAGCGGTGTTTCCCAATCCAGCTTCGGACTATTTAATTTTAGAAGGAGTTCCAAACCATACATGGATATCAATATTTGATATAAATGGAAGACGCATAAAAAAAATCGAATACGTAAAAGACAAAAAGATAATGCTCTTGGGGTTACAAAAAGGAGTATTCATACTAAAAATTCAGACCCCACAAACAATTAAAAAACTAATTATTAACTAAATTCAGAAAATTATGAAGAAACTAATTTTAATGATCTTAATGTTACCGCTCTCTATAGTAGCTCAAAAGCTTACTGTAAATGGAACTGTAACAGATGAGGAGACCAAGCAGCCACTTCCTGGCGTAGTGGTTATGATCAAAAATTCTACAAAAGGAACGGTTACAGATTTTGATGGTCTGTTCGAAATAGTAGCACAGAAAGGAGATATATTGGTGGTATCATACATCGGTATGAAAAAACAAGAGGTTGTTGTAGAGAATCAAAATGTTAACATTCAATTACAATCAGATTATTCTCAATTAGATGAAGTAGTTGTGAGTGTTGGGTATTTTGATGTAAGCAAAAAAGATTTATCCGGATCGATTGCACAAGTAACGGCAGAACAGCTTGAGAAAAACAGAACCAACTCCATAGAACAGATGCTTCAAGGACAAGTTGCGGGTGTGGTTGTCAGCGAAAGCTCGGAACCAGGTGGAGGAATTGCAGTTTCTATTAGAGGAACAAATTCTATGTTAGGAGGAACACAACCCTTGTATATAGTTGATGGTATTCCAATTGATCCACTAACCGATGCAGAAGGAAATGCAGGTTCTGGACAATCACAGAGTTCTCTTAGTTTTTTGAATCCGAATGACATTGAAAAAATGGAAGTGTTAAAAGATGCTGCTGCAACAGCAGTATATGGATCTAGAGGTGCCAATGGTGTGATTATCGTTACTACAAAAAGCGGTGGAAAAGATGGTGGAAAAGATGTATTTACTGTAACAGTAGATAATTTTGTAACCGATGTTAATAAATATATTGATGTGATGGACGGTCCACAATTTGAAGATTATATGAACCAAAGAGTCATCAATCAATTGTATGTGGATATCACAGACCCTCAAAGAGCAGGAGGTGCTTTTGATGGTTCTCAAGCATTGACACAGGGCAATTATCCAGAACTAGCATCACTTAATTTGCCTTATCCAACATCGACAGGGGTGAACAACAATTGGCAAGATTTAACCTATAAAATGGCTTTTTCAAATGCCTACAACTTCTCTTACAGAGGAGGTGATCGAATAAATAATTCCACGATGAGTTTGGGATTACAAGATACTGAAGGAGTCATCATCAACACAGGGAACAAAAGGGTAACCTTCAATACAAATACGAGAAGAAAAGCCTTTAATGATAAAATTGACTTTTTTACAAGAACCAATGTAGCGTATAATACAGGAAATACATCCTCGGTTGGAAACAGTCAAATTTTTCAGCAAAGAAGTGTGGTTTCTCAAGCATTGCAGTTTCAACCTATTTTTGGTTTGTTGGAACCTGGACAAGACGATGATATTTATGCAGATTTAAATGAAAATAATATACTCTCAAATCCTTACACATTGGCGAAGTTTGTTACAGACAATAAAGAATCTTTTAACTTTATTCAAAACCTCTCTGTTTCTGCAAAATTAACGCCTAAACTTACAGGAGTTTTAAAAGGAGCATTCAACTATCAAAAGAGCAAAAGAGATAGTTATTACCCAGTCAATACAACACGTGGAAGAAGAAATAACGGAGAAGGAACACAGTCTTTTGTGGAAAATAAAAAAATATATGCCGAAACGAGTTTGCGGTATAGAAATAATTTCGATGGGCACCGTATTGATGCCATTCTTGTAGGGACTTTAGAGCAAAATAACATTCGAACAATGTTTAACAAGGGGTTTGGATTCGGAAGTGATGCAACTACTTTTCACACTTTTGAATCAGCGACTGATGTACTCGTACCGATTGCACAATTTAGAGAAATAGGGCTGTTATCAGGGCTTTTTAGAGTTGGATACAACTACAAAAGAAAATACTATGTAGATGTCAATGCACGTATGGATGCTTCCTCAAAATTTGCTGAAAATAACAAAAGTGCTATTTTCCCATCAGTTGCATTGGCTTGGGCAATTTCTAAGGAAAAATTCTTAGAAGATTCCGATGCGATATCGAATTTGAAATTGAGATTGTCTTATGGTAAAACAGGAAGCAACCCAATTGCTCCATACCAATCATTAGCCCTATTGTCGCCAATTAGATACAATTTTAACAACCAATTGGTAACAGGTTATTACGAATCGAATTTAGCGAATGATGATTTGAGCTGGGAAACTACAGACCAATATAATGCTGGATTAGATATAGGACTTTTTGACTCTAAAGTGAATATAACCTTTGACGCTTATCACAAGCGAACGTATGATTTGCTTCAAAACGTAACATTGCCAGCCTCGAATGGATTTGCAACGATTGTCGATAATTTTGGAGAAGTGGAAAACAAAGGTATAGAAGTCGGAATCAATGCCGCTCTTTTTGATACGGACGAATTTGGATGGAGTGTATCCGGTAATTTTTCAATGAACAGAAACAAATTAGTCAAATTAAACTCCAACCTAGAATTTCAATTAGGCCCTTCGGTTGGATTTAGCCAGGCAAATCCAATCATGTTTATGGAAGGACAACCTTTGGGGATTTTTTGGGGAGCACAAACTGATGGTATATACCAAGATTGGGATGAAGCTATCGCTAGTGGAATTGATGGAGCAGCTCCTGGAGAAATAAAATACAGAAATAATTCCGTAAGTCTTGATGACAACGGGCAACCTTTAGCAACTCAAGATATTAATTTTGATGACTATGTTCAAATAGGAGATCCCAATCCAGATTTTACGGTGGCGATCACAAACAATTTCCGTTTTGGGAATTGGGACATGAGCATGCTCTTTACAGGACAAAAAGGAGGTGATATTTTTTGGGTAGATTCTTGGAGTTTAACAGGAAACCAAAAAAGTACAAACGGTTTGACATCAGCTTATACAGATTCATGGAAGGCACCCCTAACGGTAGATGCCGAATCGGGAACAGTATCCTATGACCCAGCCGTGGGTAGAACAGCAAACGTAGGAAACCCTGCACCGCTAACTGACCCAGGTCAAAGAGCATTGGTTTCAGACAGACAATTATTTGACGGGTCATTTGTCCGACTTAAAAACATAAATATTGGTTATACGCAAAAATTTAACAAAGGGAGAAGCTTGCGATTGTATGCAACAGGTCAAAATTTGGCAACTTGGACCAATTACCCAGGTTACGACCCTGAAGTTCAAACATACAATAAAGACCCGCAAAGAAGAGGCGTTGATTTTGGAGGATATCCAGGAACAAAAACGTTCACGTTGGGTTTAAAGTTTAACTATTAAAAAGACGAATCATGAATACATATTTTCAAAATAAATTAAAATTAACGCACATAATTGTATTTTTATTTGTGCTATTATTTACGAGTTGTGACGCTATTCTTGAAGAAGAACCGTTTACACAAACTGGAACAGATTTTTTCTATCAAAACGAGACAGATGCTTTGGCAGCAGTCACTTCAGTATATGCTCAATTGAAAGATGGAGTAGGTTATTATAGACAACAATATATTTCAAATCTTTATGCAGCTTCAGATCAAGGAGCATCTAGTTGGAAACATGGAAACTTTAGAAAAGGAACCATAAAAAATACGGATCAAAATTTGCCCAATCCATGGAAGGATATGTACAGGGGTATAAAGGATGCTAACAATGTAATAGTAAGAGTAGCAGAAACCATTGGAATGGATGAAGAATTGCAAAATCGAGTTATTGGAGAAGCCAAGTTTTTAAGAGCCTTGAATTATTTCAATTTGGTAAGGTGTTTTGGTGAAGTACCACTAAGAACGAAGCCTGTGCAGCCTGGAGAAGAAGGTTTGCCAGTTTCACCAATCGCGGATATTTATCCGGTCATTATCAGCGACTTTCAATATGCTGCTGAGCATTGTTGGGGTTTTAATGAAGCTAGAAATGGCTATACCAACGACATCGGTAGAGTTACAAAGGTTGCTGCCCACGCGATGTTGGCCAAAGTATATCTGCAAATTGCCTCTTCGAAACGTACTGCTACTGCTGGAGTTTTAGGGAACCAACGCTACAATGCAATTGATGGAACACCAAATTCTTATTACCAATTAGCAAAAGATCAGTGTGATTTAACAATAGGAGAATCAGGATATCAGTTGGTTTCTAACCTTGAAGATTGGAAAAAAATATTTGATGCAAGCAATGGAAACAATTCAGAAATGCTTTTTGAAGTACAAGGGTCGTCTATTGTAGAACAAGGAACAGCGGTTTCAAACTTGTTTAGCCCAAGAGGAGCTGGCCTGAGTGGTGGAGGCTGGGGAGGAACGAACAAGTTTCAAGCAGGTTTTATCAATAAAAATATCGACAAAACAGATATTAGATTTCAAAATTCGATTGTCCGAGAGTATCAGGATGCTACTAAATCGTATGTGTTAAACGCAAATAGTACGGGTTATGTTAGAACGATAACAGCAACAGGAATAGCAAATGGTAATTTAAACTTGGTGTATACTTCAAAATACATTGATCGCAATGCTACAACCGAATATACGAGTCAGCAAAACTGGCACATCATTAGGTTGGCAGATGTGTATTTAATACGTGCAGAGGCAATAGCAGAATTGAATGACGAACCAAGTTTGGCAAACGCAGATTTAAACATGCTGAGAATCAGAGTTGGAATGGATTACTTTGATGGTACAGGAATGACAATGGAAGATTTTAGAACCGCACTTTTAAGAGAAAGAGTAGCAGAACTTTCTATGGAGGGACATCGATTTTTTGACTTGACGAGAATGGGTGTGTATCATGAATATTGTACTTCAAGTTATGGAGCAACAAATGGTGCAAGACAACCAGAGGACTACACATGGCCAATTCCATTAATTGAGTCGTCTGCCAATGCAAATATTGATTAAAATTAGTTAAAATAATTTATGAAACAACGAATTATTTTTTGTAGTATTTTACTGTTGTGTGGAGTGTCTATACGTGGACAGAAAAACCAAGGAGAAAAACCAAACATTGTTTTCATAATATCCGATCAGCATAAGTTAGAATCAACGGGGGCCTATGGTAATAATCTTGCCATAACCCCCCATATTGATGCCTTAGCAAAAACAGGTATGGTGTTTAACAATGCTTATACACCTGCGCCAGTTTGTGCTCCGGCGAGAGCTTCTCTAATGACTGGAATGTATCCTTATGCCAATGGAGCCATTTACCACAAGGCGCCGATAAAAATGCCCAATGGGAAAGTAAAAAATATCGGAAGTGGTTACTTAAGAGAATCGGGTTACCATGAAGGCATTGTTACTCTGGCTGATATTTTTAAAGAGCAAGGCTATGTCTCGGCTTCACCAGGGAAGATGCATGTGCATGGAGAGCTTCAAAAAGATGTAGATGAAGACTACAAAGGAGGAAATAGTATGGGCTTTGATGAAATCAGTTTGCGATACTATACGTATTTCCCAGGAGGACATTACCAAGATGAGGTTGGCGAAGATACCTACATGCGGTACCGACAATTTAAAAAATACGGTAAGACCTACAAGGGAGGATCGATGCATCTGAACGAAGATTATGTGCCAACGCTGGTAAAAAATGATGAAGATAATTTTGATATGGCGGTGGCAAATAAATCCGTAGAATTTATCAACAAACGAGCTGAAGATGGTCAAAACTTCTTCTTACACGTTGGTTTTGAAAAACCACACGCACCTTTTACTACGACTCAAAAGTATTTGGACATGCACAAGCCATCAGATTACCAGTTGCCAGAAACATTTGACGATTGGTACAAAAAAGGGAAATACCCGTGGGTGCCTAATTGGGTACATTCAGGACTTCCTAAAAATCCAACAAAGGCTAAAAATGTAATGGCAGCTTACAACGCCTGTATTACCGAAATGGATGATATGGTGGGTAGAGTTGTCGATGCGTTAAAAGAAAATGGACTGTATGAAAACACCGTAATTATTTACACAACCGATCACGGTGAGCATTTGTTTGAACACGGTTTGAGAGGCAAGCACAATATGTATGAAGATGCCGTTAATGTGCCTTTCATTATTTCATATCCAAAGTTGTTTCAACAAAATACAATTAATAATTCTCACGTAAGTTTTATTGATTTGATGCCTACTTTTGCGGAATTAATCAATGGTGTGACTCCAAAAACCGCTCAAGGAACTTCACTAATAGAAGTATTGAAAAATGGAAAAGAATTAAAAGACAGAGTTGTGTTTTCAGAATTTAGAGGAGGCGATTACAAATTATTACCTGGTGCTAAAAATGTGCCTTCAAGAATGATGTGTAAAGGAGATTATAAATTTATTTATACACATGGAATTATTGATCAGTTGTACAATGTAAAGCAAGATCCAGATGAGTTGAATAATTTGATTTTTGATAAGAAGCACAAAGAGGTTTATCAAAATATGTTTTTTCAAATTTTGGCAGAATGGAGATTTCAGGAATACAATCCTCTAAAAATTAAGTTGAAAAGAAGAAAGCTAAAATGGAGCAAATCAGATGAATTTAGTAGCTATTCAATTTATTTTTCAAAAACGAAGGAAGTAGTAAATGCAAAATTAATTGTAGAAAAGGTAAAAGGCAATTCTTTTGAAGTAAAAGAGGAAGGTTTTTACTGGCTTGCTGCCAAACCTCTATTGTCAAAAACTTCTAAATTTTATGGAGAGGAAATACCAGTTTCGGTAGCAACCTATTCACATTCACTCCCAATTTCGGATGCTGTTCAATATGTGAAATAAATAGTTTAATAAAGTCTAGAAAAGATGTTCAAAATTACTTTTAAAAAGTTAAAAAACATGTCTTTTCTGGGCTTTTTTATGTTGTTAAGTAGCATAGAAGCCCAGGAAAAACCAAATATTATTTTCATTCTTGCAGATGATTTGGGGTATGGAGACCTCAGTTGTTATGGAGCCAATGATTTGCAAACTCCAAATATTGACATTCTAGCAAAACAAGGTATTACGTTTACAAGAGCCTATGCAAATAGTACAGTCTGCTCACCCAGCAGAGCATCAATTCTAACAGGAAATTACCCAGATTTAGTAGGCGTTCCAGGTGTAATACGCGATATGCCAGAGAATACTTGGGGAAATCTTAGAGATGATGTAGTAACACTACCACAAGAACTACAAAAGCTTAATTACAATACAGCACTTATTGGGAAATGGCATTTAGGTTATCAAAGCCCTGATTTGCCTAACGATAGAGGTTTTGATTATTTCAAAGGCTTTGTTGGAGATATGATGGACGATTATTATACCCATAGAAGAGCTGGCATAAATTGGATGCGAGAAAACAATCAGGAAATTGACCCAAAAGGGCATGCAACAGATTTGTTTACAGATTGGACTTTAGACTACCTGAAAAAACAAAAGAGTACCGACAAGCCTTTTTTTCTTTTTTTAACCTACAATGCACCACATGATCCTGTTCAGCCACCCAAGAAATGGTTTGATAAAATTCAGCAAAGAGAAAAAGGAGCGCCTCTAAAAAGGCAAAAGATGATTGCATTTGTAGAACATCTTGATTACAATATTGGTCGAATTTTAGAACAGTTGAATTCTTCAAAGCTTGCTAAAAACACGATGATTGTATTTACTTCGGATAACGGAGGCGCATTGCATTATGGAGCTAGCAATAAACCCTTTTCTGGAGGAAAAGGAGATCTCTTAGAAGGAGGTATTAGAGTGCCTTGTTTGGTTAAGATGCCTAATTTTCGCGAAGAAAAGGAAATTAATGAACCTCTGCTTTTGATGGATTTTTATCCGAGTATCTTACAATTGGTTGGAGGTAAAATAGATGAAGAATTGCCTTCAGAAGTGATTCCTGAAATTTGCAATGAGACACAATTAATTGATGGAGTTTCACGTGATATGGTCTGGATGCGGAGAGAAGGACATAAATTTGGAGGAAGAATCTATTACGCTATTTCAGATGGACGGTATAAATTATTACAACGCAACCCCTTCTCAGGTTATGAACTGATCGATTTGATTAATGATCCAAATGAAATATCTCCAATCAATTTACCTAAGGTAAAAATCGCTTTAAAGAAAACTTTAACAAAACACATTCAAGCTTCTGGTAAGGTTCAATGGCAGTAAGTACCTGCTAGTTTTAGTAAAAAATTTAATTATTTGACTGGTATTTAAACCATTATGAATTGTATAAAAACCTTACTTATAAATATTCTAAAGACATTTATAGCAACATTAACTTATATACTAATATTCAAATGAAAAAACTAAAATTAATTATCACACTGTTTGTTTTAATCATTACGATTAATGTAAATGCTCAGGCAAAACCAGAAAAAAAAGCAAAAAAAATAGCAACGGAAATGTCCAAAGTATTGTCACTTGACAAAAAGGAATCCAAAGCAGTGTACAAAATTCAACTCAATCGCTTTAATGAAAGTAAATCAATTGTAAAAGAATACACCAATCAACCCGAAATAAAAAAGCAAAAGCTCAATAAATTGGGTAGTAAAGTATACAACCAGTTAAAAGACTTGTTGGGAATGGAACGTTTAAGAATATGGAAATCATACAAAAAAAATAAATAATTAATTAATGAAGGTTAACTAAAAACCAAACAATTAACTAAAAACCAAACAATTAACTAAAAACCAAACATTATGAAACACAAAATTACTTTATTATTAGTTGCTGTTTTTACAACAGTAGTTACGGCGCAAACAGTAAAAATTGATGGTACTACATATCCTAGCATTTCTGAGGCAATAGCAGCAGCATCAGATGGAGATGTTATTGACATTACAGGAACTCACACGGAATCTATCGATATTAGCAAGGCTATTACTTTAAGAGGAACAGACCCATCAACCGATATTATTCAGGCAGCAGCAACTCAAGGAGCTGCGACTAGTAGAGTAATAGTTGCTAGTGGAGACAAAAACATTACAATTGAAAATTTAACAGTTCAAAACGGAAACTCAGCTGATCACGGTGGAGGTATTTTTGCAGATAAAGTTACTGGATTATTGACATTAGATAATGTTATAATTACGAATAATACAACTACCAAAAATGGTGGTGGTATCAGTACAGGAGGTTCTAATGTCAATTTTAACGATTGTACGATATCTAACAACTCTACAACTGCTAATGGAACTGGTGGTGGAATTCATATAGTGCCCAATAACGGAGCTGCTATTGACGCTGTGGTAAATGTAAAAAACTCAGTAATCCACAATAATACAACTTTAAAAACAGGTGGAGGTTTTGTTATAAACGGGAATCACCAGTATGGAGATAAGTACACCATTACTGCAAATTTCGAAAACGTAACTATCTTTTCTAATACTGCTGTTCTTAATGGAGGAGCAGGGTACGTTGTGGGTGTAGATTTTGTTGCAGGAGGAAGTGGTTCTGTAACTACAGGAGCGACAAACACAAATCTAAACATGGTGCATTGTACTGTGGCCTATAATACAATTACTGCTTCGGATAATGGTAAACAGGGACTTACATTTGCTAATGCAAATGCTAGTACTGGCCCCAACTTTAACATCTATAATTCAATTGTTGTGAGTGCAGATGATGTTGCTAAGAAAGCATTGAATTTTGCAAATTCCAATGCAAATGATGTTATTAACAACATCTTAGGAGGGCTTAATGCTTTTTCGCCTGTTCAAGATCTTAACAACCAAAAGGGAAAAACTGCCACATTTGCAGGGTTAACAGGTGCCTTATCTGATGAAGGAGGTAATACACAAGTTTTAGCAATTGCTGAAAATAGTAACTCAGATGATCATTGTACAGCTGCTACTGGAATAACTTTACCAACTGTAGATCAAATAGGAGCAACTAGAGAAGGGACTCCGGATGCAGGAGCTTATGAATTTGGCGGAGTATTAGCACTGAATGATTTTAATATGAATTCAGAAATAAAATTATATCCTAATCCCGCGAAAGAATTAGTTCATATCAAAGGAGTTGACCAAATAAGTAAAGTGAAAATATACTCTATTATGGGGGTGTTACAAAAAACAACTTATGGTAAGGATTATTTAGATATTTCGGATTTATCCAGTGGTGTTTATTTATTTGTAATTGAAAACAGTACTTCTTTAATTACTAAGCGATTGGTTGTAAACTAAAAATTATTCTTTAAAGTTTTAAAACACATATTATTAAAAAACAGTTATACTTTTATAAAGTGTAACTGTTTTTTAATTAAAAGACTTCGTTCAAACACCTTCAAAGAACAATAGAAGATCTTCCACCAATTATTAGATTTAAAAAAAAGTATTGAAAAAATATTTAGCTCTATGTTTGTAGAATAAATTATTTTGTTCTATGTTTGTAGAGTAAAATAATTAGGCTATGAAATTATCCAAATCCGAAGAAGAGTTAATGAATCATTTATGGAAACTTGAAAAGGGCATTTTAAAAGATTTAATAAATGCATATCAAGATCCAAAACCTGCAACCACGACAATTGCAACCTTGTTAAAAAGAATGCAGGTAAAAGAATTTATCGACTACATACAAGTAGGTAGAACACGTGAATATTTTCCTTTAATAAATAAGGAAGATTATTTTTCCAAACACGTAAATGGGTTGATAAAAAGTTTCTTTAACGATAGTGCATCCCAGTTCGCCTCTTTTTTTACCAAAGAAACTAACTTGTCCAAATCGGAATTAGAAAATCTAAAAACTCTAATTGAATCAGAAATTAAAAAGAAATAACATATCGATATACGTTTTAAAATCTACAGCTTGTTTAGCAGTTCTTTACCTATTTTATAAAAAATTTTTAGAAAATGAAAACATGCATTTTTTTAAACGTTTCTATTTAATAGGTATGTTACTACTTTCTTTTTTAATTCCATTAATTACTTTTACCACTTATGGTAACCTAGCGGAATCCATTTCTCCGATTGTTTTGATCAATAACACTGAGGAAAAGTCTAATAGTTTATTATTCTATGGAATACTCCCATTTATGGGATGGACAATTTATTTTATTGGGATTTTATTTTTTAGTATTAGATTTTGGAAAAATTTAATTTCAATTATCTTAAGAATTAAAAAAAAGCACAAATTAAATATACAATCCCACACACATGTTTTACTTCAAAATAAAATAATCCCACATACATTTTTAAAATATATTTTTTAAACAAGGTAGATTTTGAATCTAATAATATTCCTGATGAAGTATTATTACACGAGCAAACTCATGCGGTTCAGAGACATAGTATTGATATTTTAATCATAGAAATACTTCAAATCATATTCTGGTTCAATCCATTAATTTATCTCGTTAAAAATAGCATTAAATTAAATCATGAATTTCTAGCCGATCAAGGAGTTTTATCTAAAGGCATTAACCCGACTCAATATCAAAAACACTACTGTTGTTCTCAACAAATACATCAACTCCAATATTAGCAAATTCTATCAATTATTCAATAATCAAAAAAGGATTTATAATTATGAAAACAAAAACATCATCAAATAAAACATGGTTTAAAGGTTTATTAGTACTTCCAATATTAGCAATTCTAATTTTTGGTTTTAGCACTAAAGAAGAGGTTAAAATTAACCAAGCTAATCTTTCAAATGTAGTCATTCAAGAGGGAGCTAGTAAAGATCAAATTAAAAAATACAATAAACTAGCAAGACATTATAACGCCATGGATCAATCTCATATGGAAATTAAAAAATCTGATTTAGCGTTATTAAAGTATTTGTAAAGTTTAATGTCTGATAGTCAATTGAAAAAAGTGGAATCATTTCCCAACTTTCCACCACCTCCAACAATTCCAAATAAAGTAATGGAACCGATGAGGGCAGAGATGGGGATAAATGACAAAGATCCTAATGCACCACCACCTCCACCAAAAGCAATTAAAGTTATCAAAGGAGTTAATGATACTAAATCAAATATTCCACCGCCACCTCCAAAAAAATTGAATTAAATTAGACAGGGGAAATCAAAATCATATTAGTTCAACTTTTCATAATAAGAGTCATTATGTGATGAGTGTCGATTAAGTCTTTTGGAGTTAGACTTATGTTCGATATTTCAATAGATTTATCTACTAAACAAGACTTAAGTGTATTTTGTGTTTGAGTGTTGTTTTTGTTTATATAATTGTAGCTTTTACGAATTTAATAGTTGCTTAATATCATCCAAAAAGTTAGAACTTTTGATAGTCGAGGTCACTTAAAGCTTCACAGAAATGTGAGGCTTTTTTGTT
>TARA_B110000027_G_scaffold96381_1_pt1 | contig 26430 bp, 27 predicted proteins | sample TARA_B110000027 | Tara Oceans TARA_B110000027 (sample SAMEA4397101) | marine metagenome | biome: Polar Biome; feature: [SRF] surface water layer (ENVO:00010504); material: water (ENVO:00002006), including particulate matter (ENVO:01000060) such as... | depth 5 m
CCAGTACTAATAGCTCAATTGGCTTGATTTATGCACTGAAAAAATTTTAGAAGTTATAGATAATTTTTAGTTATTAATTTTACCTGATTAAAAAATTTTTTTTTTCTATATTGAAAAAATATTCCTGTTTTTTTTGCAGCTAAAAAATCCGTTTTTTTGTCTCCAATCATAACTATATTTTTTTTAGATAAACCATTTTCTTTAATAGCTTTTTTCAATAAACCATTTTTAGGTTTTCTGCATCCACATTTTTTTTTATATTTACCAACTCCTTTGGTTGGATGATGAGGACAAATATAAAATTTTTTAATTACATTATAATTTGAATTTATTGATTTGTTGATCATTCTATTAAAATCATCTACTTGTTTTTTAGAACAAATTTTTCTTCCAATAACAGATTGATTGCTAATAACGAAAGCCTTAATTTTTTCTTTTAACAAATAATCTAAAGTTTTTTTAGTTCCTGGAAGTAAAAAAAAATGTTTTCTTTTATAAGGCCGTATAGTATCTTTATTTAAAACCCCATCTCTATCAAAAAAAAATACTATTTTTTTATATTTCATTTAATAACAATATAATAAGATATTATTATAACAAATGATAAAAAAAAATAGAATTGATGCTTTAATATTATGTGGGGGATTTGGTACAAGACTAAAAAAAATAAGTAAAGGAATACCTAAGGCTTTGATTAGAATTAAAAAAGATAAGGTTTTTTTAGATTTTTTAATAAATAAATTATTGAAATTAGATTGTTTGTCTAAAATTTATCTTTGTGTACATTATAAGAAAGAAAATTTTAAAAGGTATGTAAAAGATAAAAAATTGCATAATAAAGTTTTCATCTCCTATGAAAAAATTCCCTTGGGTACCTCAGGCGCTATTAAAAATTTAGTTTTGAATAAAAAAAATACATCAGAAAATTTTTTAATAATTAATGGAGATAGCTATTCAAAGATAGATTTAAAAAAATTTATTTTCACCTTTTATAATAAAAAAAAAAATTTAATTGCTTTAAGTAAAGTAAAAAATTCAAAAAGATATGGATCTTTCAAGTTAAATGGTGAAAAAATTCACTCAATTATAAAAGATAATAGCAAGCCAGGATGGATTAATAATGGATATTATTTGTTAAGTAAAAAAGATGCCAAAAGTTTAGAGTATTATAAGAATTTAGAGGATGAGCTTTTTTTAAAGATGAATAAAAAAAATAATTTATTAGCTTTTAAAGTAAAAAAAGATAATTTTATAGATATAGGTACAATTCTAGATTATAAAAAATTCAAAAAAAATGTTAAAAAAATTTAAAGTTGGTAATAGGTCCATTGAGAATTACTCAAATCCTTTTGTAATCGCTGAAGCTGGTGTTAATCATAATGGAAAAATACAATTAGCAAAAAAATTGGTTGATGCAGCTATTTTTGTAGGCGCAGATGCGGTAAAATTTCAAACGTTTAACACAGAAGATATTGTTACCAAAAAATCACCAAAATCTGCTTATCATAAAATTACAGGAGGATCTGATAAAAAACAGTCTTGGTTCTCGCTACTAAAAAGTCAAGAACTAACAATAGAGGAACATTTTGAATTATTTAATTATTGTAATAGGAAAAAAATTATTTTCTTGAGCACCCCCTATGATTTTAAAAGTGTAGATCTGTTAAATAAAATAGGAATTAAGGCTTTTAAAATTGCGTCTACAGATAATAATAATTTACCATTGCTTAAATATATTGCCTCAAAAAAAAAACCTATAATTTTATCTACGGGAATGAGTAATTTGAGTGAAATTATAGAAACTGTTAGAATATTAAAAACTTATAATCAAAAAAAAATTTCTATTTTACAATGTACATCGTCTTATCCATGTAATATCAAAGATCTCAATTTATCGGTAATACAAACATTTATTAAAACTTTTGATTGTCCAATTGGATTTTCAGATCACAGCAACGAATTGATGCCCGCAATAATATCAACTTCTCTAGGCTCATCCATTTATGAAAAACATCTAACTTTAGATAAAAAAATGAAAGGACCAGATCACCACGCTTCTAGTACCCCAAAAGAATTAAAAGAAATCATTAAAAAAATAAGAGCAACTTTTATTATGCTAGGTTCTAATGAAAAAAAAGTTTTAAAATGTGAAGAAGAAAACAGAAAGAAATTAAAAAAATCTTTAGTAGCAAACAGGTTCATTAAACAAGGCACAAAATTAAAAAAAAAATTATTTGGAATTAAAAGGCCGGCAAATGGTTTGGATCCATCATTTTATGAAAAAATAAATAAATTTAAATCAATAAAAGATATTAAAAAAGATACAAAAATTACAATTAAAATGATAAAAAAAATTGTCTAATATTTTTTTATCTACAACCTTTTCAAAAGATAATGAAAAACTGTCAGATGTATTGAGCAAAATTTCAAAGTATAATATTATAAATAAAATAGAATTAGGCTCAAATCACAAGTATCAAAAAAATTACAAGTTTATCGCAAAGTATAATTTTGATTTATTAACACATAATTATTTTCCACCTTTAAAAAAAGATTTTGTAATAAATATTGCTTCAAAGGATAATTTAATAAGAAAAAAAAGCATAAATGTAATTAAAAAAAATATAAAATTTTCAAAATCTATTGCTTCAAAATTATATACCTTTCATCCTGGCTTTATAGAAGACCCAATAAGCAAAAATATTGGAAATAAAAATTATGACTTTGTATGGAAAAAAAAATTAATTAACAGAAAAAATTATGAATTATCTTGGAAATTAATGATATCAAGTATCAAGGAAATTATTAAATACTCAAAAAAAATAAATCAAAAAATTGCCTTTGAAACTGAAGGCTCTTTGGATAAAAAACATTTACTATTAATGCAAAAACCAAATGAATTTGATAATTTTTCTAAAGAAGTTTCCTTTTTAGATATTGGAATAAATTTAAATTTAGGTCACTTGAATTTAGCATCAAAAGCTTTTAATTTTTCAAGATCAAAATTTATTAAAAAGATTAAAAAATACGTTGTTGCAATAGAAATGAGTCATAATTTCAGAAAGAAAGATGATCACTTACCTTTAAAAAAAAATGCTTGGTATTGGAAAATTTTAAATGATAATTATTTTAAAAATGTTTTTAAGATTTTAGAGGTAAGAAATACTTCTCTAGTAAATTTAAAAAAAAATTTAAAAATTATCAATGATCAGATCAAATATTAAAAGAATAATTTATAATTCTGATGATAAAATTTCTAAAGTTTTAAAAACTTTTGGACTTTATGCTCAAATTACAAATAATAGACCTTTTGCACTTTTAATTAATAAAAATAATCAATGTATTGCTACAATAACCGATGGTGATATTAGAAGATATTTATCTAAGGGAGGAAAAGTAGATGACCCAATTATATTCCCAGGTAATAAAAAATTTCATTATTTAGATAAAAATTCAACTTTAAACAAAAAAATTCGTGAATTTGAAAAACTTTTTAATATGCAATCTGGTATATATACTCTACCTGTTTTAAACAAAGACAAAAAAATCGCTAAAATAATAAACTATCATGATATTTCTGAGAATTATAAGTCCAGTGAAATAGCAGTTAAAAAAAAACAGTCTGGAGTTGTAGTTTCGGTTCCAACTAGAATAAGTTTTGTTGGAGGGGGTTATGATTTCAGTAATTATATTAATTTAAAAGAAAATTATATTTTAACCACAACTTTAAATAAAAGAGTTTTTGTATCAGCAAGTTTAAGAAAAGATAAGCACATTTATATAAATAACTTATCAGCAAATAAAAAATTTAAAATAAGTTCTAAAAAAACATTAAAGAAAGATCTGATTAGTCTTGTATTAAAATCTGCAAAAATTGATTATGGTGTAAATTTGGAAATTGACTCGGAGTTTACCCAAGGCTCTGGGTTGGGGGGATCTTCAGCTTTGACAATTGCTTTAATCTCAGCTTTAAAACTATTAAAAGATAAAAACTTAAATTTTTATAAAATTGCAAATGAAGCTTACAGAATAGAAAGGATAGAATTTGGCAATTATGGAGGATGGCAGGATTATTTTGCAACATTATTTGGAGGTTTTAAGTGGTTAAAAATGAACAATACAGATATTAACTTTGATTATATCAATTTAGATGAGAATATTAAATCTCAGTTAAATTATGAAATGCTAAGTTTTAAATTTGGTAATATTAGAAGCTCATCTTTTATACAAAAATTTAATTTAAAAAATAAAGATCTGCAGAAAAATCTTTTAAAGTATTCAGATATTTCTTTAAAAATTGCAACTGAAATGAAAAAAAACCTTATTAATGGTAATTTAGATGATTTTTACAAACTTATTGACAAATCTTGGCATTTGAAAAAGAAGATAAATCAAGGAGTCTCAACTAAGCAAATTGATAAAATTTATCAAACAGCTATCAAGAATGGTGCCGTTGGTGGAAAATTGCTGGGTGCAGGTAAATCTGGATACTTTGTTTTTTTTTCTAGAAGAAAGTTTCATAAAAAGATAACAGTGTCCCTTAAAAAATTAAATTTAAAGTTAGAAAATTTAAGAATTGAAAATGAAGGAATAAAGTTTTGGAGAAAATTTTAATATGAAAATCTTAGTTACTGGTGGAGCTGGATATCTTGGGAATGTAATTATTAGAGAGTTACTTAAAAATAAGCATGAGATAACTGTTATTGACAACTTTATGTATAATCAGCAGTCTAGTTTATTAACTTTATCTAAAAATAAAAAAATAAATATAATTAAGTCTGACGTCCGTAATTATAAGTTGTTAAAGGAAGAGGTTAAAAAAAATGATGCAATAATTCCCTTAGCGGCAATTGTTGGTGCTCCAGCATGTGATTTAAATCCAGATCTAGCAACTGAATTAAATTTAAATCAAATAAAAAATATAAAAGAATTAATGACTAAAGATCAATTAATAATTTTACCAGTAACTAATAGTGGATATGGAATAGGAAAAAAAGATCTTTATTGTGATGAGACATCAGAATTAAATCCCATATCACATTATGGAAAAACAAAAGTTGAGTCCGAAAAATTAATTTTAGATTTAGAAAATTTTGTATCGCTAAGATTGGCAACGGTGTTTGGTGTATCTGCAAGAATGAGAATAGATTTGTTAGTTAATGACTTTGTCTATAAAGCTTTTAACGATAAATATATTGTTTTGTTTGAATCTCATTTTAAAAGAAATTATATTCATATAGATGATATTGCTAAACTTATAGGTTTGATTTTAGAAAACCCAAAAACATTTAATAAAAATATTTATAATGTTGGTCTTGAAGATGCAAATTTATCAAAAAAAGAACTTTGTAATAAGATTAAAGATTATATGCCTAAAACATTAATAATTGAAAATGAATTTTATAAAGACCCGGATCAAAGAAATTACATTGTTAGTAATAAAAAAATCTACTCAACTTCTTGGAAACCAATTAGATCGATTGATTATGGAATAAAAGAATTATTAAATTGCTACAAATTTTTTGAAAAAAATAATTATAAAAATATTTAATGAAACAAATTGTTGCTTTGACATGTTGCAGGGGAAACTCTAAGGGACTTAGAGATAAGAATATAACCAAATTTCATGGAAAACCAATGTTGTATTGGATATTTAAAGAAATATACAAAACTAAAATTTTTTCAAAAATTATTTTATCGACTGATAGTAAAAAAATATTTAACATTGGAAAAAAAATTGGATTTTCAACCAAAGGATTACGACCAAAAAAATTAGCATTAGATAATTCAAATGTATTTGAAACACACAAATATGAGTTTAAAAACTGGGGAATTACAGATAAGAATTCAATTATTTGTGTTATTAATAATAATCCATTTATAACATCAGATTTAATAAAAAAAACATATTTAAAATTTAAAAGAAATAAATTTAAAAATATTGTTCATCTTTCGAAAGAAATCTCTTATGATCAGATTTATTATCGACAATGTGAAAAAAAAGGCAATAGATTAATTCATAAGTTCAAAGATGAATTGATCAAATCAAAGATCAACAGAAATCAAATAAAAAAAGTTTATTATAACTTGGGTGATATAAGATGGGCATCAGTTGATTTGTTATCAAGTTTTAAAAAATACAATTTAAATATTGCAAGATTCGGCAATTTACATCTGCCAATTAACAAACTGAACTATATTGACATTAATAATAAAAAAGATTTGTTCTTAGCTGAAAAAATTTTTTAAGATGATACCTATTTTTGAACCAAAAATTTCAGCTAAGGCTAAAATTAATGTTAATAAGGCACTTAAAGATAATTGGATTTCCAGTCAGGGCAATTTTATAAATCAGTTTGAAAAAAAATTAGCTAAATTTCATAAAAGAAAATTTGCTTTAGTAACCTCTTCTTGCACCGCAGCATTACACTTGTCTTTACTAAGCTTAAATTTAAAAAAGGGGGATGAAGTTATTTGTCCAGCACTTACATTCATAGCTCCTGCTAACATGGTTTTGCTCTCTAATCTTAAATTAAAATTAGTTGATATTGATCCAATAACCTTAACAATTGATGTTAGTAAATTAGAAAAAATTGTTTCAAAAAAAACAAAAGCCTTAATTGTTGTTCACCAATTTGGTCATGCAGCACATATGAAAGAGATAATAGATATATGCAGAAAATATAATGTAAAAATTATAGAAGATAATGCTGAAAGCATTGGAGGGTATTATAAAAATAAGATTTTAGGAAGTATGGGAGATGTTTCAACTTTAAGTTTTTATGGAAATAAAATTATAACCACAGGTGAAGGTGGTGCGTTACTAACAAATTCAAAAAAAATATATCAAAAATGTAAAATATTAAGAGATCATGGGATGTCAATTAAAAAGAGATATTATCATATAATGCAAGGGTTTAATTACAGAATGACGAATTTACAAGCAGCTATTGGCTGCTCTCAAATAGATGAAATTAAAAAAATTTTAAAAAAAAGATTAAATCAGCAGAACTATTATTACAAAAAATTAAAAGAAATAAAAGAAATAAAAATTAGAAAATTTACAAACTGGTGTCAGCCTGTACATTGGTTAATTACTATTACACTTAACAAAAAAAATGTTAGAGATAGATTAATAAAATTTTTAAACAAAAAAGGGATTGATGCTAGACAAATGGTAAATCCAGTTTCTGACGCATTATATTTAAAGAAAAAATTTAATAAAAAGAACTATCCAGTGAGCTACGAAACTTCAAGAAACTCACTTCATTTACCCAGTAGTATAACTTTAAAAAAAAACGAAATTGATTTTATTTGTAATGAAATTAATTTTTTTTTCATTAAAAAATAGTATGAAAGATATTTATATATTTGGGACTGGCAATCAAGCAAAAGTTTTATTTAGAATTATAAATTCACAAAAACAATATATCTTTAAATATTTTGTATCTGATAAAATGAATAAAAAAATATTTCTTAATAAAAAAATAATTTCATTAAATGAATTTATGAAAATAAAAGAGAATACAAATATTTTTATAGCTATAGGAGAAAATTCAAAAAGAAGAAAAATTTTTAATTTAATCAAAAAAAAGAAAAAAAATAATTTTCCAAATATTTTTTATGAAAAAAATACATTTCTTAAGAATACAAAATTTGGCATTGGTAATTTAGTGATGCCTGGCTGTATTATTAATAATGATGTAAAAATAGAAAATTTTTGTATATTAAATTCTGGGTCAATTATAGAGCATGACTGCAAAATAGGTTCATTTAATTCAATATCACCAGGAGCCGTTTTGTCAGGAAATTGTGAAACCAAAGAAAATGTGTTTATCGGTTCAAATGCAACAATAATACACAATATTAAAATAGGAAAAAAATCAGTGATTGGTGCTGGAACTGTTGTCACTAAAAATGTAGGGGATAACAGCAGAATTGTAGGTAATCCGAATAGAAAAATTAAACAAAAAATTAATTATTTATAAATTTTTTTTATTTAAAAATAGTTTAATAATTTCTGTTAAAATAAGATATCCATCAATTAAAGCATTAACTTTTTTTTTACCACCAAATCTTTTTCTTTCAAAGGAGGAAATTGATGCATAAGCCATATTTTTTATTTTAGCCTTGACAGGTAATTCTACACATATTCTATGATCTATTGATTGAAGTTTTAAACCTCTAAATGAATTAGTTTTTCCCAAAACATAATTAAATAAAATATCAGTTAATCCAAGTTTAAATAAAATGTTACTAATTTTAGTAAAAAAAAAATTACCAATTGATGTTATAATTGTGTCATCATCACTTCCAGATTTATTGTCTTTGTAACGACTTGAAAATACAAAGTCTAAATTTTCATCTAAAGATTTATTTAATTTTTCTTGTAAATATTTTGAATCTGTAGACCCATCGGCCATTAAAATACAAAAATGAGAAGTTGTGCAACTTTCCACACCTTCCTTTATAGCAGATCCAACACCTGATTTTTTCTGATAAAATATTTCAACGTCTGGAAATTTTTCAGCCTCAATAATTGTTTCTCTGTCATTTTGATCCACAACTACTTTTTTCTTAAATTCATAATTTTCTAATTCTTTTAAAACGAAAGGCAAAGACTCCTTCTCTTCTTTGGCAGGTATGACTATTGTTAGATTGGATGCATGCATAGTAAAATTTTTTTTTATGAAAATAAATTTAAAATGATTTAAAATCAAGCAATATATAGTATAAATTTTTCATGATTTCACTAAAAAATAAAACAATTTTAATAACAGGATCAAATGGTTTTTTAGGATCACATTTAGTAAAAATATTAAAAAAACAGTATAAAAATAAAATTAAATTAATTACACCTAATTCAAAAGAATATGACTTAACAAATCCAAAAAATATCCAAAGACTTTTTTTAAAGTATAAAAAAATAGATTTTGTAGTTCATCTTGCTTCAGCCCATGGTGGTCTTTACTATAATATAAATAACCCAGCTACTATTTATTATAAAAATATTTTAATGAATACCCATTTGATGCATTTAAGTATGATTTCAGGTGTTAAAAATATGCTTTGTGCAGGAACGGTAGATGCTTATCCAAAAAAAATTAGATTACCCTGGAAAGAAAAAGATTTTTGGGATGGGTATCCAGAACCAACAAGCTCAGCTTATGCTTTTTCAAAAAAAATGATGATAGTGCAAGGTGAAGCTTATAAAAAACAATATAATTTTAATACTACACATCTATTATTTATGAATCTCTATGGACCAAGAGATAATTATAACCTTAAAGAATCTCATGTAATTCCAGCGATATTGCAAAAAATTAGATTAGCAAAGAAAAAAAAAGAAAATTACATAACTCTTTTTGGTTCAGGAAATCAAGAGAGAGAATTCTTGTTTGTTGAAGATGCTGCAAAGGCTATTGTTTTATCACTAAAAAATTATAAAACTAATATTCCATTAAATATTGGAACAGGAAAATCTTATAAGATTAAAGTGGTAGCTGAAAAGATACTTAAAATACTTAATTTGAAAAATTTTAGGATCAAGTGGAATAAAAAAAAGGAAACAGGTATAAAAATAAAAAAGTTTAATATAAATCGTGCAAAAAAAATAATTGGTTATAAACCTACAATAAGTTTAGATGAAGGTTTACAAAAAACAATAAAATGGTTCTCAAAAATATAAAAAAAAAAATTAAAGTTAGTTTAATCATTTTTTTTTTGATTTTGTTAGCAGTCGTAGTAAAAAACTATAATTCAATATTGAGTAATATTTATAATAATTTAAACAAAAATCAAAAAACAATAGCATTATCAATATTAAGTAATGAAAAAACCACTTTAAAAATTTTTAATGATGAAAAAACTAAATTTTTACCAGAAACAGAACAACTTTTATTAAATTTTGAAAAAATAAAAATTAAAAACTTTGAAAGAAGAAATGAATTAAAAAAAAATACTAGTAAGTGGGTTCCATATAAAAATAAATATAAAAGTTTTTATATCGAGGCACATAAAAATAAAATTATAATTATGGACTCTAAAGGTAATTTTTTTTTTACAGAACTTAATCAAATTAATGATAAGAATGTAAATCTTACTGAAATAAAAAAAAATTTGAATATAAATATTGATAAGGCAAGAGATTTTTTAATACATGATAATTTTATATTTTTAAGTGCAATTATCAAAGAAAATAATTGTCAGAAAATCGCAATTTATAAATCAAATCTTAATTTAGAAAATTTCAATTTTATTGAATTATTTTCAAAAAAATTTTGTGATGAAGATCTTAATTTACAAGCAGGAAGAATTGAAATTTTTGTAGATAAAAATTTTAATAAGAAAATATTGCTTTCAACTAATGCAGATGAAACTTTTTATCAATCACAAAAAAATTATATATCTTTGGCGCAAAAAGATGAATCTATATTTGGAAAAATTATTTCTATAGATATTTTAAATGGAACTTATGAAATTTATTCAAAAGGACATAGAAATATATTAGGTATATATTTTGATAAAGCGTCCAAAAATATTTTAGTAAGTGAAAATGGTCCAAAAGGTGGAGATGAAATTAATCTAATTAAGCAAGGTAAAAACTATGGATGGAATATTTCTTCATATGGAGAAAAATATTATAATGATGGTAATAATCTGATTGACTATAAAAAAAGTCATAAAAATTTTAGATTTGAAGAACCTATTTATACTTTTATAACTGCAATTGCCCCCACAGAAATAATTAAAATTGAAAAAAATAAGTTTTCTGAATATTGGGATGATAATTTCATACTAGGTTCATTAATTGGAAAAAGTTTATATAGAATAAAATTTCAATCTGATTTAAAAAGTATTTTATTTATTGAAAAGATATACTTGGGTGAAAGAGTTAGAGATTTATATTTTGATACTACTAATGAAATGATACTTATGGCATTGGAAGACTCTGGTAGCATTGGTATATTAAAAGTTAAGCGTGAAACAAATAATAAAAATTAAAAATAATCTTTTTTTATTATCATTATCATATTCACTGATAATGAGTTTGTTTTTTTTAATTCCATTAAAGATTTTTGGTATTACTCATTTTGAAGAATATAGTTATCATTTTTATACCCTTGAACTTTTTGCAGAAAATAATTTTAAACCTTTTCTATTTTATTATGATTTATTAGGACCTGGTACTAAGTTACCAATTGGCCATGGTTTTTATTATTTGTTTCCAACCACAATTTTAATTAAATTTAAAAGTGTATTCTTTTTTTTTACAATATTTTTTGGAATATTTTTGCAAGTTTTTTATATACAAAAACTATTAAAATTATTTAAACTTGAAAATAATTTTATAACAATTTTATTATATATTTTATGCATTTCTAATTTTTCTTTTCTTTTAGACTTTGATTATTTGGATATGTTTATAAGTTTTTCAACTTTACCATTATTTTTATATTATTCTATTAAGGTATTAGAAAAAAAAAATTATTATCATCTATTACTTATATTTATAATCCTAGCATTTATTATATTAAATAGTCATTTAGCATATAATTTCATTATAATTCTATTTTTAATATCTTTTTTTATTTTTAATAATTTTTTCTATATTTTCAAAAATATTTTTTTTTATTTTTGTATAATTGTTTTTCTTCTAATTATATCTGAATATTTATTTAATTTAGTATATGAGTTTATTAAATTTGAAAATATTCCAAGACCTCAACAATGGTCTTTTGAATTTAAATATTTTTTATCAGGTATTTATTTTTTTCTTCAATTCCTTAATGACTATATTAAAAATATATCATTCATTCCTGATAATAATTTTGCTACAAATCAAACTATATTTTTTCCATTTGCAGGTTTATTTATTTATGTTTCAATAGTAGAAATATTAATCCAGTTAAAATTAAAAGAATCAAAACGTTTTTATTACTTAAATTATATCTTTTTATTGTTTTTATTTTTGTCATTTCTTGACTTTACAAAATTTATTAAAATATTAAGTGGCCCTTATGTCTTAAGAGATATATGTGTTTTTTTATCTTTATTTCTATTTTTATCTTTTGTAAAAAGAATAAAAATTACAATATTTAAAAATTTATTAATTTTTTTTGCTTTATTATTTTCTTTAATTTTTTATTGGCAAAATATTTCTTTAATAAAAAAAGAAAGTACGTTTACATATCTTAATCCTTTTGAAAATTTAAATGAAGAAATTTTATATAAGGAACTGAAAAAAATTAAAAATTTTGAGTATAAGAAAACTTATATTAGTCCCATGATATATGATTATTTTAACAATCATAACAAAAGTCAATTTAAGAATTTTGAAACTTTTCAAAAATCAGGGATTTATCATTTGTCTGATTTAAACAAATTTAATATTTATCCGTATAATTATCTTTTTAAAAACGTAGAAAAAAACAAATTAGTTAAGCCAACATCAAAAATGTATAGTGAATTAAAACCAAGCTATGAACAAATTTCTAATGAAATATTTTTAGACCTTTTTTTGATAAAATATTTATTAATTTTAGAAAGTGAATTAAAGAATATTGATTTGAATGAATTTAAAGTTATATTTTCTGTAGATATTAATAATAGTGAGAAAATTTATTTCTTAGAAAGAAAAAGTTTTTTTAATATTGTAGCTGATCTTAAAAAAAATATTACTCCTCAAATTAATAAATGTACTAAATTTGAAACTGTATTTTGTTTATTAAAAATTGAAAATTTATTTTATAAATCAAACAAGATAGATATCAAAAGACATGGTCAAAACCACTATGAAATATCAAATAAATCTAATGAAGATATTATATATGTACTTCCTTTTTTATACGATAAAAATTGGAAAACTAAGAATTCTGATATAATAAATTTAGAAAATTCCCTAATGTTGATTAATTTACAAGCTAACAGTACTAAAGCTATTTATTATAATGATAATACTAGATTAATATTAAAAACTATATCCTTGTGTTGCTTTTTTATTGCTATATTTTTATTAATCTATTTAAAGACAAAAAAAATAAATCTAAAATAAATATTTGATATTGTGAAAAAAAAAATTGCTTTGATATTTGGTGTTACGGGTCAAGATGGCTCTTACTTAGCAGAATTCTTGATTAAAAAGGGCTATATGGTTCATGGTGTTAAAAGAAGATCATCAAGTCCAAACACAGAAAGAATAGATCATATTTTTGATAGCATAAATTTTAAAAATGATAATTTTAATCTTTATTATGGTGATCTAGCCGATGGATCAAATATTTTTAAATTAATTAATTCCATTAAACCTGATGAGGTTTATAATTTAGCTGCACAAAGTCATGTAAAAATTTCTTTTGATATCCCAGAATATACATCTGATATAACTGGTTTAGGAACATTGAGAATATTAGAATCAATAAGATCTTCGGGGTTAAAAAAGACTAAATATTACCAAGCATCAAGTTCTGAAATGTTTGGAAAAGTTTCAAAGAAAAAATCAATAAATGAAATGACTCCTTTTCATCCAAGATCTATGTATGGAGCAGCAAAAGTTTTTGCTTACCATACGACTGTTCATTATAGAGAAGCATATGGATTATATGCAAGTAATGGTATTTTATTCAATCATGAGTCTCCAAGAAGAGGCCTAAATTTTGTGACAAAAAAAATAGTTCAAGGTTTAGTAAGAATTAAAAACGGAAAACAAAAAAAATTATCTCTAGGAAATTTGTATGCAATTAGGGATTGGGGTCATGCAGAAGATTATGTTGAGTCAATGTGGAAAATTTTGCAATTTAAAAATTCAGATGATTGGATAATTGCTACAAATAAAGAAACGAGTGTTAAGTCTTTTGCAAATATAGTAGCAAAAAAACTGAAGTTTAATTTAGAATGGAAAGGACAAGGTATTAAAGAGGTAGCAATTGATAAAAAAAGTAAAAAAATTATAATAGATATAAATAAAAAATTCTTTAGACCCTCCGAAGTTGAATATTTAAAAGGAGATTTTAAAAAAGCAAAAAATCTTTTAAAGTGGAAACCAAAGCACAACATTAAGACATTAGTTGATGATATGGTTGAATATGAGATTAAAAACTCATAGAAATGAATAAATATATTTATCCATTAGTAGATAATCCTTTTAGAAAAAAAGATTTAAAGAGTGCAATTAAGGTAATTAAAACTGGAAAAATTACCATGTCAACAAATGTTACTAATTTTGAAAATCAATTTTCAAAAAAAGTTAGGAATAATTTTTCAGTTATGACTAATTCTGGGTCATCTGCAAATTTACTAGCATTGCAGTGCTTGATTAATCCATACAGAAAAAAAAAACTAAATAAAGGTGATGAAGTTCTTATTCCAGCATTATGTTGGTCAACATCCTTATGGCCAATTATACAATCAGGTTTAAAACCTGTTTTTGTAGATGTGGATATTAATAATTTAAATATTGATTTAAATGATATGGAAAGAAAAATTTCAAAAAAAACAAAAGCTATAATGCTTGTGCATGTATTGGGAAATTGTCCAAATATGAAATTATTAATTAAATTAAAAAAGAAATACAATTTAATACTTATCGAAGATACTTGTGAGTCACTAGGTACAAAGTATAACGGAAAATTTCTTGGTACATTTGGTGAATTTTCAACATATTCATTTTACACTTCACATCAAATCTCTTCAGGAGAGGGTGGTATGATAAGTTGTAAATCGAGAGAAGATTATGAGATAATTAGATCCCTAAGATCACATGGTTGGACAAGAGATTTATCTATTCATAAAAAAATAACAAAACAAAATAAACATTTAGATGAAAAATTTATTTTTTATAATTCAGGTTACAACTTAAGGCCAACTGAGATATCTGCGGTAATTGCATCTAGTCAATTTAAGGATTTAGATAAATTTAAAAAAACAAAAAATTTCATTAGAAACCAAATTGTAAAAAAATTTAGAGGCAATAATTTAATTAATAATTATCTTAAAATAATAGATCCCACACATAACTGTGATCCCTTTTGGTTTGGAATACCAATGATTTTATCAGAAAAGATTAATCGAATGAAGTTCATTAATTTAATAAACAAACAAGGTCTAGAAACAAGGCCAATTATAAGTGGAAATTTTGCAAAACAACCTGCTGTTAAAAAATACTTAATCTCTAAAAAATATAAACTTTTAAATGCAGATAAAATAAATGATTACGGTTTTTTTATTGGGATTCCATTTAATAAGCTGTCTGATAATCTATTAAATAAGATATGTAATATTTTTGAAAAAAATTTACAAATTTCAAAAATATGATCGGTATAACTTTAGGAAGACTTTCAAGAACTTCAAATAAAAAGAATATTCAAATTATACCTAAAAATATTGAAAAAGAATTCTTTTTAGCAAAAAAAATTGGATACGACTATATTGAGCTTCATAGTGATGAAAATAAAAAATGCAGTTTAAATTTAGATGAAAATAAATGTAAAAATATACAATTATTTAAAAAAAAATATAATATTAAAACACCAACTTTTACTTTAGCATATATTATTAGTAATTCTTTAACATCTGAAAATGTATTTTTATATTTAAAAAATCAGATTTCTTTTTTTAAAGAATTAGATGTAAAAAATATTATATTACCACTATTTAATAAAAGTAACTATAAGCAAACAAATCTGTATTTTCAAAAACTTAAAAAAATTATTTTATTTATTCAAAAAAATAATATGAATGCTGTAATTGAAAGTAATTGTAATCATGAAGAATTTAGATCTATCCAAAAACTTTCATCAAAAAAGATTTTTTTTTGTTTTGATATTGGAAATAGAATCTCAGTAACTAAAAATTTACAAGATGATTTAAAAAAGTTCGAAAAGGAAATGTTGATTTTACATATTAAAAATAAAAATAAATTTAATAAATCTGTAAAATTATCAAAGGGATTAATTGATATTAATAACCTGTTAAGAAAAAAAAATTTCAAAAAAGTTTTATTAACTTTTGAAAATATTAGAGAATATCCTCTATATCAGAAAAATTTATCAATTTTAACAAGTTATAAAAAGATTATTTTTGACAAAGCCAAGTGATTTATTTTATAGCTTTGATTGATACGCAAATTAAAAAAAAATCATTATTTTTTTAAATTTTTTTTATTAAAAAAGTTGTTCCAATGTAATGATTTATGATTTATGTTTTTTGTATAATCAATTGCAGTTTCGAAGTTGTCTTTGAGAAAATTTGAATCCATGATATATATAATAACTAATTAAATCGACTATCAAAAAAAATGAATATTTTAATAATTGGCCTTGGATCTATAGGTCAAAGACACTTAAGAAACATTAGAAAGATTTATCCTAAAGTAAATTTTTTTGCTTTAAAAAGAATAAAAAAATCTCCAACACTCAATTCACAAAATAAAGTAATTAAGAGAGATTTAATAAACTATAATAAGATAAGAATTATTCAAAATCTTAAAGTTATAGAAAAAAATAAAATAAACATAGATATGGCATTAATTTGTGGTCCATCCTCCCAACATTGTGATCAAATAATTTTTTTTGCAAAGCTAGGAATTTATACTTTTGTTGAAAAACCAATTTGTATAAATTATAAACAACTCCAAAAGTTAAAAAATTTTTTTCAAAAACCAAATAAAACGAACATTATGGTTGGTTTTCAAAGTAAGTTTAATCCGATTACTAATTATCTGAAAAATATAATAAAAAAACAATTTAAAGAAATAATAGCAATTAATTTTTTCAATGGTGAGGCAATTTCAAATTTTCATAAATATGAAGATTACAGAATTAGTTATGCTGCAAAAAAAAAATTAGGAGGAGGGGCAATTTTAACCCAAAAAATACATGAATTAGATAAAATGCAATTCTTGTTTGAAGGTTTAAAAATTGATGTATTATCCTCCTATTCTGGTAGGTTTTCTGATTTAAAAATTGACACTGAAGATTCTTCTGTATCTTTGTATAAAATAACTAAAAATAAAAAGAATATTTTATGTAAAATCGATGTAAATATTTTTCAAATACCTAAAAAAAATTTCATAGAAATCATATTTAAAAATAGAACTTTATTTGCAGATTTTACCTCAAATACTGTCTTTATTCATGATAATAGAGGTACTAAAAAAATAAAATTTAATTTTAATAGAAATGATGCCTTTCTATCTGAAATTAAATATGCCCTAAATTGCGCTAAAAATGGTCAAAAATTTTTAAAAAAATATACATTACAAAATTCATTTTTATCACATACTTTAGCAATAAATCTGGTTAGAAAATATTATAATGAAAACAAAAAAAATTAGTCTAGTAACAGGAGGAGGAGGGATGCTTGGTTTACAGCATGCTTCAGCATTGCTAGAAATGGGAAATGAAGTAATTTTAGTTGATGTTAATAATTATTCTCTAAAAAAAAATTTTTCTATACTAAATAAAAAGTATTCAAAAAAAATTTTTTCTTATAAAGTTGATATTTCAAAAGAAAAAGATGTTAAGAATTTAGCATCAAAAATAAAAATAAAATTTAAAAAAATTAATATTTTAATTAATAATGCTGCAATAGATTATATTCCAAAAAGTAAAGTGAAATTAAAAAAAAATAAATTTTCAAACAGTTTTGAAGATTTTTCCCATACTAGATGGAACAAAGAGCTATCTGTGGGTTTAACAGGAGCATTTTTAATGTCAAAATATTTTGGTCAACTTATGCGTAAGAATGAAAAGAATGTAATTGTCAATATTTCCTCAGATTTATCAGTAATAGCACCAAATCAAAAACTTTATAGTCATCTTAAATCATTTAAACCAGTCACTTATTCTGTAATCAAGTTTGGTATAGTTGGACTAACGAAATATTTAGCAGCTTACTGGGCAAAAAAAAATATTAGAGTTAATTCACTGTCACCAGGAGGTATTTATAATTTTCAAGATAAAATTTTTGTAAATAAATTAAAAAAAGAAATTCCATTAGGAAGAATGGCGACAGTGGACGAATACAAAGGTTCAATAAAATACCTTTGCAGTGAAGAGAGCAGTTACATGACTGGACACAATTTAGTTGTTGATGGTGGAAGGTCTGTCATATAGTAATACTGAATGAACACAAAAATAATTGCAGAGATTGGTATAAATCATAACGGAGATTTAGAGTTGGCAAAAAAACTAGTTAAGTCAGCTCATGATTGTGGAGTTGATTTAGTAAAGTTTCAAAAAAGAGATATAAATTTAGTTTATGATAAAGAAACACTAGATGCTCTTCGGGAAAGTCCTTGGGGCACAACTACAAGACAACAAAAAGAAGGTCTTGAATTTGGACATAAAGAATATGAAGATATAGATAAGTTCTGTAAAAATTTAAAAATAGAATGGTTTGCATCTGCTTGGGATTTAAATAGTCTCGACTTTTTACAAACATATGATCTTAAATATAATAAAATAGCTTCTGCAATGATTGTGGATGAAGAATTTTTAAAGAATGTTGCTAAACAAAAAAAACATACTTTTATAAGTGTCGGCATGTCAACTATGGAGCATATAGAAGAAGCGGTTAAAATTTTTAGAGCAAATAATTGTGATTTTGAATTAATGCATTGTATTTCAGCTTATCCATTTGATGATCATAAAGCTAATCTAAACATGATAAAAATTTTGAGAGAAAAATTTAAATGTAATGTTGGATATAGTGGTCATGAAAAAGGAGGTGTAGCAATATCTTATGCTGCAGTAGCGTTAGGATCAACATCCCTTGAAAGACATTTTACTTTAGACAGGGCTATGTATGGTAGTGATCAAGCAGCCTCAATTACACCAGAAGGACTATTGAAATTAGTAAATGGAGTAAGAAAAATTGAAAAATCTTTACAAGGAAGTATAGAAAAAAACATTCTTGAAATTGAACAACCAGTTGCAAAAAAATTAAGGTCTCATTTAAAAAAATGGATTTAAATCAATCAATAAATTTTTTAACAAAAGAGCTAAATTTATTAAAAAAAAAAAATAAAAAGATTTCTGAAATAATTAATGTTATTGGAAACACAATTTTAGATAATAAAAAAGTTTATATATGTGGCAATGGAGGCTCAGCTGCAGATTCTCAGCATTTTGCAACTGAATTTATTGTTAGGTTAAGAGGAAGTGTAAATAGAAAAAGTTACCCCCTGATATCTCTTATACAAGATGTATCAACAATAACAGCTTGTGCTAATGATTATAGTTTTGAAAAAATTTTCTCTAGAAATCTTCAAGCTTTTGGTCAAAAAGGTGATTTACTAATTGTTTTGTCAACATCGGGTAAATCCAAAAATATTATTAAAGTTTTAAAAGAAGCTAATAAAATGAAAATAAGTAAAATTGGTTTTTTTGGAAATAGAGGGGGTCTTGCTTCAAAATACTGTGATCATGATATTTCAACAAATATATCTAATACAGCCAGAATACAAGAATGTCAGAAATTTTTGTTACACTTCATATTAGAAAAAGTAGAAGATAATTTAATTAAGGCTAAATTTTAAAATTCTTCATTTTTATATAATGTTCAATTAATTTAAAATCATCTAATTCATCAACATCATTTTTATAATCTTTAATGACATAAGGTATAACATTGTTACCAAACAAGGTTCCTTTAAGGATATTTTGACTTTTATAAATATCAACTACACAGTTGCACACATATGTTTTTTGAAAAAATTGTCTATTTTTAAACCATTTATCAAGTGCAAAATCTTTTTTGGTTAAAGCCGATAATTTTCCATTTATAATTCTATTGTACCTGAAAGCAGGATTTGAAAGTTCACTAACAGTTCTAAAAGAAGTACAATCATTTTTAATTTTTTTAAAATAATTAATTGCTTTTTCTATTGTGGTTTTATTTCTTAGGGGAGTAGTGGGTCTGAAGTGAACAATAAATTTAGGGATAGGCTGGCCCTTTTTGATAAATTCATGCAATAATTCTTGGAATACAGAAAGCTCAGATGCTTTGCTAGATGAATTTTTTTTTGATCTCTTATGCAAATAATCACATCCATATTTTTTTGCAATATTAAGATATTTATTTGAGTCGGATGAAAATATTATTTTTTTGATATCTTTAATTTTGTGCGATATTATAATACTATAACCTATTAAATGAATTCCATTAATTTTCTTAATATTTTTGTTTCTAAGACCCTTGGAACCAGATCTTGCTGGTATCACTGCCCACATTTCATTTATAAATTTCATTATTAAGCAATGTCTAACTATATTAAAAAAATTATCAATTACTTTTTGAATGCAAAGTTATCTTTCGGATTACCTCCAAAGTCAGATATTGTAATTTATGATAGACATAAATCTAAATTGATTAGTAATAGCCTTAATACCAAAAAAAAAATTGATGTTCTGGATGTAAGAGGAGAAAAATTTTACATAATCTTATTATTATATAATTTTTTTAATCTTAAATTCTCTTTAAAAAGTTATTTTGAAACTTATATAAATCTTTCAAAACCTAATTTCGTAATAACTTTAAGGGATAATGACGTAGGTTTTTTTAAATTAAAACTTAAAAATACAAAAAAAATATTAATCCAACAATCATGGAAAACTAAATATGATGACTCTTTTTTAAAAAATTCATATTTTGAACATAACAAAGATAAATATAAAATTGATTACATTTTTTGCTTCAACGAACATATTAAAAAGAAATATAATCAAATTATTGATGGTAATTTTTTTCTTTTAGGATCATTAAAATCTAATTATTTGATAAAATCAAAAAAAAATAAAGAAAAAATTGATATTGCATTTATTTCAGGAGGAGATGGCAATATATTAAAATTAACACATCCTAAATTAATTAAAGTTACTGGAAAAATTTTGAGTCATTTATTGATTTTCTCTAAAAAAAATAATCGCAAACTTTTTGTTTATGGTAAATCTAAGTTTTTTAATGATGAAAAAAAATACTATGATGAAAAACTTGGAAAGAAAAATTATACATTTATTCCTAATTATAAAATTGATCCAATAAAATTAACAGATATTTCAAATATAGTTATTACTTTTAATTCAACATTAGGTTATGAGTCACTTTCTCGAGAGAATAAAACAATTTTTTTAAATTTTAGACAACATTTACATTGTAAAAGTTTAAAATTTGGTTGGTCTAAAAATTTTTTAAATGAAGGTCCGTTTTGGACTTCAAAAATAGATATTACAAGTATAAGTAAATTAATATATGAAGTTAGTAAAATGAACGATTTAAAATGGAGACTTATTGTAAAAAAATATGTACCAGATTTAATAAGAAGAGATTTAGATAATTCTCAATTAAAAAAAATTATAAATTTTATTGATTAAAATTAGATGAAACTATTTCCTTATTATACTTTACTACCAAATTTTTTAAAATTAAAATTACTTATTATAATTTTTATTATTTTTTTAACTACATTTACAGAAATATTAAGTATCGCACTTTTAATACCCTTATTAACGATTATGTTTTCAGGTAGTTTAAATATTGAATTTTTAAATATAAATAATATTTCAATAGAATTTAACTCAATAATAATATTTATTATTATTGCTTATACTCTTAAATTAATTTTTTTAACTTATTCTTCATATTATCAGCAAGATTTTTTGAGATTATTTAAAAACACTATTTCTAAAAAATTACTAAAATATTTTTTAACAAAGCCTTATCCTTTTTTTATAAAAAATCACTCTACTAGATTAATTCAAGATTTAAATGACATAGGCTTAATGACTAAATATTCTGCCTCTGAAATAACATTTATCTCTGAGTTATTAATATTAGCAACCTTAACAATATTTTTATTTATCTATGATCCATATTTAACAATAACGGCTCTTTTGTTTTTATTTTGTGTTAGCATTTTAATACATTTTTTTATTTATAAAAAATCTTTATATTTAGGAAGCCAAAGGTTATTAAATGACAGGAATAAACTTAAAAACTTAAAGGAAGGTTTTGATGGTATTAAAGAGATAAAACTTTTTAGCTTAGAAAATTTTTTTTACTACAAATTTAAAATTCTTATTGAACGTGGATCAAGTTTAGACTTATTGCATCAATTTATCATGTCATTACCTAGACTAATTATAGAATATTTATTAATAATAGTGATTATTGCTGCAATAATTTCAATTAATATATTTTCATCTAATTTTTATGATTATATTCCGATATTAACAGTATTTATTGTTGCATCTTTGAGAATAGCGCCTTCATTGATAAAAATAGTAAGCGCAAGGCAACATATTGCATTTAATTATGCAGTTATTAAAAATACAATTAAAAGAAGTTTTTTAAAATCTTCCGTAAATATAAAAAATATAAATTTAAAAAAAAATAAAAATTTAATTTTTAAAAAAAATATAATTATCAAAAATCTTGATTTTTCATATAATGGTGCAAGTAAAAAGACTTTAAATAAACTAAATTTAACTATCAAAAAAAATAGTTTAGTTGGAATTTATGGATCTAGTGGTTCAGGAAAAACAACTTTAATATCTTTAATTATGGGATTATTAAGTCCAGACAAAGGAAATATTTTAGTTGATAACATTGATATACAATCAAAAATTAAATCCTGGCAAAATATAATTGCTTATGTTCCGCAAAAAATTTTTTTGGTTGACGATACTATAGAGAATAATATTGCTTTAGGGGAGGAGGAAAACATTATTGATAAAAAGAAGTTAAAAATATCAGCAAAAAAATCTGGATTAGATCTAGATACAATGTTTTATAAAGGTGGTAAAACAATGGTAGGTGAGAGTGGTGTAAGACTTTCATCGGGGCAAATCCAAAGAATTGGAATAGCTAGGGCACTTTATAAAAATTCAGAAATATTAATTTTAGATGAGTTTACAAGTTCTTTGGACAAAAAAAACGAAGAAAAAATAATGAGAACTATAATAGATTTAAAAAAAACTCATACAATAATTATGATTTCTCATAATAGTGAATTAGTTAAACTTTGTGATAAAAAAATTTATATTAGTTCAAAAAAAGCTATCATTACAAAATGAACAGAATACATTTGAGTGGCAAATTATTTTAAAAAATTTAAAATCTATTCCATATACAGACTGGTGTTTTGAAAATAAAGATATAATAAAATTAATTATAAAAACAAAAAACTTAAAAGTTCATACAAGATTAAGATTAAAAAAAATATTCAATACAAAACTCTTTTTTAGCACATACCTTAGCAATTGATTTAATTGAGATGTATTATAATAATAAAAAAAATAAACTGTTTTAAAATGTTTGAGTTAAAATTAAGATTAGTAAGTCTCACTAACTTAAAAAATCTTTCAATAATTAATTAAAGTAAATCTTTAACATCTAGAATTCCCAAAACTTTTTCATCATCTAATACAATAAATTGTCCAAGATTGTATTTTTTAATTAATTTAGTTACATCTTCTATTTTTTCACTTATTTCTACAGATATTGGTTTTTTGGTCATAAAGTCCGAAATTTTTCTGTCATAATCAATTTTTTTTTGACTTTTTGTAAGTCTATTTAGATCTCCAGTAGTAAATATACCTGCTAATTTATTTTTTTTGGTTATTGCGACAGCAGACCCTTTTTGTTTTTGAAGCAATACTAAAGTTTCCATCAGAGTTTTATTGAAATCAATAATTAATTTTTTATCAAAATTTACGTTAGAAACAGAGCGCATTTGATTAAGATCTTTTCTAAATAGATTAAAACCATTTTCAGTTAGTGGATGATTAAACATTTCTTTTATAACTTTAACAGGCACTGTTACTGCACTTACTCCAATTTTATAACAATCAATTACATGGTTTAAGTTACGTATGCTAGAGCCCATGACTAAAGTTTTAGAGTTTTGGATTTTATAAGATGTAATTATTTTATTTAAATTCTCAATTGCATCATGTCCTATATCATCCAGCCTTCCTATTAATGGGCATATATAATTAGCTTCTATGCCTGAGGATATAATAGCTTGACTGACTGAAAAAATTAAGTGTAGATTTATTAAATATTTTTTCGATCTTAAATATTTTGCAGCCTTAACACCATCTTCTGAAAATGGTACTTTAAAAACTAAGTTTAATTTGGGGCAATGAGATTTTATCCTTTCAGCATTTTTTATTATCTCCGAAAAATTATCACCAAAAGCTTCAACATGAATTTCCTTATCGTTAGTAATAATTTGAGATATTTTTTTAACCATTTCGATATCATTTGCCATTCCAAATCGTCTTGCTAGATTAGGATTTGTTGTGACTCCAGATAAGTTCATAATACTATTGTATTTTTCAATTTCTTTTAGATCTATGGTGTCTAAAAATATTTTCATATTTATAAATTAATTATTATTTTCCAAATTCACTAAATTCCATAAAGGTTTGATATTATGTATCAAATTTTCAAATTCTTTAAACGAAAATTGGGTAGCTGCATCACATTTAGCATTTTTTGGGTCTGGGTGTACCTCAACAAATAATCCATCAATATAATTTGCTATAGCTGATCTAGCATAAGTTTCACCAAATTCTTTTTGACCTCCATCTTTTACATTTGATGATGGGTATCCATTTTTTCTTACAGAATGGCCCACATCAAAAATTACTGGAAGGTTAAGTTTTTTTAATATTAAAAAAGATCTAGGATCAACCATAAGATCTCTATAACCAAAACAAGTTCCTCTCTCAGTTATAGTGATGTCTTTATTACCTGTGCTTTTAATCTTTAAAACAATTTTTTCTACATCATATGGAGATAAGAATTGGCCTTTTTTTATATTTATACTTTTATTTTTTTTAGCAGCTTCAACTGTAAGCTCTGTTTGCATGCAAAGATAGGCTGGTATTTGTATTACATCAATATAATTGAAAAGCTCAAAGTCTAACTCATACAAATTATGAACATCTGTTACAATTCTGAAATTTTTACTTTTTAACTCAGAAAAAATATGAGCAGACTCATCCTTTCCTAATGAACTAAAATAATCTGTTGAAGATCTATTATCTTTTTTATAAGAACTTTTGTAAGTTAATTCAAAATCATATTTTTGAGACATCTCTCTCAAAAAATTTGACGTATCTAAACTTGTTTTTAGACTTTCAAGAACGCAGTTTCCTGCCATTATTTTTAATTTCTTCATAAAGAGTTCTCATATTGCATAATTAATATCCATTATCAACATGTATATTTATCAGTTTAATAATATATTTAATTTAAAAAACTTTTTAATTTAAATAGTTTTCTTACTTCAAATAAATTTTTTTGTGTATCGACACCAGTAGTGAAATGCTTAGCTTTGATTGCAACAATTTTGTATCCATTCTCTATAATTCTTAAAAATTCTAGTTTTTGATCATTTTCTAAATACCTTTTTTTAAGTTTAGGGAACTTTTCTATAAATTTTTTTCTATAAAGATATATTCCAATATGTTTTAAATAATACTTATTTCTTTCTTTGGTTATTTTTTTTCTAGTTCCAATAATTATTTCTTTTCTACTATTAATTAATAGCCTTGCTTCATTAAGGTTTAATTTATGATTATCTATGTTTTTGTAATACATCGTAGATGCACAAAATTTTTGTTTTTTAAATAATAAAATACTCTTTTTAATAAAGTTTTTAACATCATTAATATTAATTAGAGGTTCATCACCCTGAATATTTAGTATCCAATTATATTTATATTTTTTTGAAACCTCCGAAACTCTGTCAGAGCCTGTTATGTGATTTTTTTTTGTTATTAAACATTCAATTTCATTTTTTACACAATGATTATAAATCCTTTTATCATCTGTAGCGACAATAGTCTTAGCACAATTAATCTTTAAGGCTTTTTCGTAAACTCTTTGAATTAAAGTTTTACCTCCAATTTTTTTCAAGGGTTTTCCGGGTAACCTAGTTGAGTTAAACCTAGATGGAATTACTAATAAAATTTTAAATTTCATTATTGAACATCTTAAATATCATCAAATTTTTATAAATAAAATATAAAAATTTTTTTTGGATAAATATAAATGATATCCCGATAATAAAATAATTGCATTTATTCATAAATAAGATATCACTTTAAATAAATTTTGATCCAACAATCCTGGAAAACCATTTATGACGATGAATTTCTTAAAAATCTTGATAAAAATGAAAATAAAACAAAAAACAAAATAGATCATGTGTTTTGTTTTAATAAAAATATAGAAAATAAATATAAGTTAGCTGTTGACGGTAGTTTTCAAGTCATTGACTCAAGAAAAAATTCTATCAAATAATGAGAAGAATATATTTAAGTAAAAAACTACCTATTAATTTTAGAAATGCTTTGCCATTTTCAGATTGGTGTTTAGAAAATAAAGAATTTTTTGATTATTTCAAAAAAAAAAAAAAAA
>TARA_B110000027_G_scaffold23390_1_pt1 | contig 26418 bp, 22 predicted proteins | sample TARA_B110000027 | Tara Oceans TARA_B110000027 (sample SAMEA4397101) | marine metagenome | biome: Polar Biome; feature: [SRF] surface water layer (ENVO:00010504); material: water (ENVO:00002006), including particulate matter (ENVO:01000060) such as... | depth 5 m
ATTGAAAAGTATCTTGATTTATCAGCTTGCATTTCAACAACTTTTAATCTGCTTCGAATTTGAGGAACTTCTAATTTCTCAGGGAACTTTTTTTTTGTAAAGTTTTTTAACCTTCCTGAAAGCGCTAATAATTCAACAGTAATATCTCTTAAGTTGAGCTCTGATATTCGAGACATCGATTCGTGAAGTTTTTCAAAATCTTCCCATTCTTCAATTCCCTCTTCTTTTAAAAAAACTTTAGGATAGTCGTTCAATGAAATACTAAAAATCATTTCTGATGTCTTTTCATTTAACTCGATTATTGTCGGAGAAACTTTCTGTTCTGTGGTTGTTTTATTTTTACACGAAAAAATATTTATAAAAAAAATAAAATAAACAGCTTTTTTAATCATATTTTATCTATAAAATTCAGTAGTATTTAACTTTAGCAATAGTATCAGGAAAAACATAAACTGAAGCAAATATAAATGAAAAGGGAAAGGTCCTTCTATCTTGATGCTTGTTTTATGAAAAACCCACTGAAGCGGAAGTGCTACAATAGTCCACCCAAAATAATTTTGAAAGGAAGCCAGTCCACCTTCAAAAGTCCAGAAATCTAGTTTGGGAGCAACCGGCTCCATCACCAAATCTAAAAATAGCATTAAGCCCACTCCAATAAATACTTTGACCAATAATAATTTAGAAAAAAACTGTGCAATAAATCCAGTAATAAAAATCAAAATACACCAATTTATCCCAATCGTTAATGGCACTCCCATAACTTTATATCCGAGTGCATCCCCGTATGAATAATTCCCAAAAAGAAAACCAAATTCCACTCCAATAATTTCTGCAGCCATACCTATAGTGAAACAAAACAGAAGCATTAAAATGGCTTTGCTATTAAGGTGTGTATTGGTCAATAACAAGACAAAACTAAGAATGAGATTAATCGGTGTGGCTTTCAAAAACCATATGGAATCACTATAAATAATACCCATAATTCCAGACACATGAAACAGCCATATCAATCCTATTGATATATTTTTTTTTGTTAAAAAAGAAAAAACTTTCATTTTTATGTTTTTGGCATCAATTCGTCCACTATTTTAGCGGAGAGCAAGCATAAAGGAATTCCTCCCCCTGGATGAACACTGCCACCACAAAAATAAAGATTTTTTAAGCGATTCGAAAAATTAGGATGTCGTAAAAAAGCAGCTATTGGACTATTACTTGAAGATCCATATAAGGCTCCCATGTGAGACTGGGTTTTTTTTTCAATTAAAGAAGGGGTCAAAAGGGATTCACAAACTATAAGTGCCTCAAGATCAATTCCTAATTCTTTTGATAACTTAGAAATAATAAAAGCTCTTAAACGATTAACAATTAGCTCCCAATCTTGACCATTATCAGCTGGTGTATTAATCATTACAAACCAGTTTTCACAACCTTCAGGAGCATCTCCCTTAATGTCTTTGGAAGTGATATTCACATAAATTGTGGGATCTTCAGAAACGTTATTTTGATCAAAAATAGCTTGAAACTCTTTCTTATAATTATCCGAAAAAAAGATGTTATGAAGCTCCAATTGATTAAAACTATCTTTTATTCCCCAATAAAAAATAACTGCAGAACTTGACCTTTCTTGAGAAAGTTTCTTTTCAGGTTGTTTTTGAAGTGGGAGCAGTCTTTTATAAGTTGGATAAATATCCATGTTTGAAACTACGAAATCTGCATCAAAAAAAGTGTCCTTAACGCGAACACCCTTGGTAATATTTCCATGAGTGATAATTTCATCAACTGGAGTTTCAAAATCAAAGGTGACTCCAGATCGAAGAGCCAAATTATAAAGTGCATCTGTAATTGCTACCATTCCTCCTTCTGGGACAAAAGTTCCATAGGCTCCTTCCAAATGCTGAATAAGAGTCATAATGCCAGATGTACGATAAGGATCTGAACCATTATAAGTAGCATAACGATCAAATAGTTGGATTAATTTAATAGAAGAAAAAGCTTTACTGTTAGCTTGATGTAGCGTTTTATGGAGTTCAAAAACAGGAAGCTGAAGCATTGCTTTTAAGGTACTTGAAGATAAATAGGTTTCTAGTTTATGTAATGATTGCTCAAGAAATAAAGAGGCTGTGAGATCATACTTCTTTTTTGCCTGTTTAAGATAATTATCAACATTCTTTTTGGGTTCCCCAAAAGTATTCTCTATCTCTTCAAGAAAATCACTTTTTTTAGAATAAGCACTAAACTTTGTGCCGTCTGACCAAAAATAATTACAGGCAATATTCTTCTTTCTATACTTGAAATGTAGTTTATAATCTTCTCCTGCCAATTCAAAAAGATCTGTAACAAAATGAGGCATGGTAAATAAGGAAGGTCCTGCATCAAAACGATATCCATCTAACTCAAAAGATGAAAGTTTTCCTCCTGGATAAGAATTGATTTCAAAAACATTGGTTTTATAGCCTTTTAAAGCCAACCTAATACTTGTCGCTAAACCCGCAATTCCAGAGCCAATAATAATAGCTTTTTTCATGTCTTTAAAGAAATTATTTTATCTGAGATTAAATAAAAACGAGAAAATAAATCTTCTTTATACCATTTCTTTTGCCTTGTTTGTTTGATAATATTTGCATGTATTTTACTTTTATATGCAAAAGAATTTACAGCATCAAAATTATCCCATATACTTACAGTTGCCTGTTGAATAAAAGGCCATTCACCTATGCCTTTATAATATTGAATCCCAGGAGCATTTTTAATGGCCTTACTTGCTTTTGGAACAGAACGCCAAAAAGATAAGAGTCTTGTCCAGCGAAGTGTAGCTCTAGTGATAACAACCGCTTTCTTATCTGAATTCATCTCAATTATATTACTTTCACTTTGCTGAAAAGGGTTAATACCACTCCATTTTCCATGACTTTTTAAAGCGGTCAAAATCAAATTACGCTGAGAAGAAGCTTTATTTTTAAAGGATAAAAAAACAGAGTTTTCTGCCATGAAATTATCAAAATCGTTTTCTTGCTCCCAAACACCCATAAAAGCATAAGTAGAAAAGTCCGGCCATAAACTAAAGCCGCTTCCACCACCTGTTCCTAAAAATTTAAAAAATATTAATCCTTTTATGTTTTTTAACTTAAAGGGGGCAATACCCATCTGCTTAAATGCCCAAAATTTATTATTAGTAAATGAGAAAAATGTAACTGATGTAACACCTTGCATAAATATCAAGTTGATCAATAATTTAGATCACTAAATTAGATGTTTTTAATAGAAATTAAGATAGTAGTTATAAAAAATATCTCTGTTTAAGGATTTTAAAATTTATTTAATAAAAGATCTCTATTTAGATATTTATAGACAATTTGATCTCAGGCTTGTTTAAAAACATGCTGGAAATAAGAATCTATTTAACTAATTAATATATAATTAAATGAATATTATGTTTTATAAATGATTTTTAGATAAATTAGTTAATAAAACTTTAAAACTATGGAGAAGTTTAAACGCTTTGATATTTTCATTTACTTTTTAATCGTTGGAAATATTCTTGCTATGGTTCTTGAATCCCACAAGTCCATCAAGTTAAAATTTGAAACCTTCTTTCATTATTTTGAAGTAATTTCTATTTCTATTTTTTCCCTTGAATATCTCTTTAGAATTTACATAAACTACAAGAATAATCAATGGTATGGGGTGAGAAAATATGTGTTCAGCTTTTTTGGAGTTATAGATTTAGTCTCAATACTTCCTTTTTACATCAAAGAATTTGTGCTTCTTGATGGTCGTTTTTTCAGAATTCTTCGATTATTTAGACTTTCAAGAATCTTTAAATTAGGAAGGGGTAGTAAATCTTTGAAATTATTTATAAAGGCTCTAACTGCAGTGAAAAATGAATTGTACTTTACCTTATTCCTCTCATTACTCACCATCCTTTTTTCTGCCTCTGCAATATACTTTTTAGAGCACGATGCCCAGCCTGAAATATTTTCAAGTATTACAGCATCGGTTTGGTGGGCAACAGTTTCTCTTGCAACTGTTGGATATGGTGATATTGTCCCTATAACACTTTGGGGGAAAGTATTTGCTTCTATTATATCATTGATAGGTATTGGTGTAGTAGCTATTCCAACAGGTATAATTAGTGCCTCATTTGTCTCTGAAATAGACAATTCAAAAAGAGAAATTAAATTTAAAAATTAGTTTAAAAACAAAATGAAATGAAAAAATTGACACAAATTAGTATTGTATTCTTTCTTTTATTCTCTTTAATTTTAAATGGACAAAATGATTTATCTCAAATAAAAAATAAACGTGTCCTAATTGTTTACGGAGGATGGGAATGGCATTACCCAGAAGTTTTTGCGACAAAAATAGCTTCTTGGCTAGAAGATCAAAAGGCTATTGTTACGCTATCTAAATCAACAAAAATATATCTTGATGAACATGTAATGAATAACGTTGACTTGATTATTCAGCATATTACAATGAGTGAAATAAGTGAACTTGAATCCAAAGCGCTGCAAAAAGCTATAGCTGGTGGTGTGGGTCTTGCAGGATGTCACGGTGGCCTTGGAGATGCCTTTCGAAATAACACAGAATATCAATATATGGTGGGTGGTCAATTCGTAAAACATCCCGGTGGTCAAGTGGATTACTCCGTAAAAATTGCAAAACTCCAAAACCCTATACTTAAGGGAATTAATAATTTCACATTACATAGTGAACAATACTATATGCATGTTGATCCTGCAATAAAAGTTTTAGCCACAACACGCTTTTCAAAAGAACATGATAGTTGGATAGAGGGTATTGAAATGCCTGTTGTATGGACAAAATCATACGGCAAAGGGCGTGTTTTTTATTCTTCTTTAGGACATAATAAAAAAGATTTTGAAATTCCGGAAGTTTGGGAGATCATGATAAGAGGAGTCACTTGGGCTGCAGGTTCTAAAATGAATTAAATATTTACACTTTTTCAACTCTAATCTTCTTAATAAAACCCAGCTTTTGTAATACCTTTGTAAGGTTATGAAAAAAAATATTGCGATAATAGGATCCGGATTTTCTTCCCTTTCTGCAGCCTGTTACTTAGCCAAAAAGGGCTTTGAAGTTCATGTTTATGAAAAAAACGATACCCTGGGTGGTCGAGCAAGGCAGTTTAAAGAAAATGGGTTCACGTTTGATATGGGGCCAAGCTGGTATTGGATGCCTGATGTGTTTGAGCGATTTTTTAATGACTTCGATAAAAAAAGTACCGACTTCTATAGTCTGAAAAAATTAAATCCTGCTTACCATGTTTATTTTGGAGAAAACAACTATGTAGCAATTCCGGATGAATTAGAAAAAATATGTAAAGTGTTTGAGAAAGAGGAAAAAGGTAGTTCAGTAGAATTATTGAAATTTATGAAAATGGCTAAAGAAAATTATAGAATAGCTGTTACAGAGATGTTGTATAAAATGCCAGGGATTTCTCCATTTGAATTAGTCTCAATAGATACAGTTAAAAGAGTCGGTTATTTTTTTACCAATATAAAAAAACAGGTCCATAAAAGGTTTAAAAATCCAAAATTAAGATCAATCCTAGAATTCCCTGTATTATTTCTAGGTGCTGATTCTTCTAACACTCCGGCATTTTATAATTTCATGAATTATGCGGATTTTGGATTAGGAACTTGGCAACCTAATAATGGCTTTTATGATGTTGTTAAAGCCATGATTAAAATAGGTAAGTCTTTGGGAGTTCATTACCACAATAATTCAAATGTTACACAAATAATTACAAAAAATAATTCTGCAACAGGAATTATAGTCAACAATAAAATAATAAACAGTCAATATATTTTATCTGGAGCAGATTATAATCATACTGAAACATTACTGCCTGAATCTCAAAGACAATATTCACAAAAATATTGGTCAAGTAAAACCTTAGCTCCGTCATCGCTTTTATTTTATTTGGGTTTTGATAAAAAACTCGAAAACTTAACTCACCACAATTTATTTTTTGATACAGATATCAATTTACACACAAAAGAAATTTATGATGATCCGAAATGGCCCTCAAAACCGTTATTTTATGCAAATTTCACTTCAATGACTAATGCTCATACCGCACCTGAGGGATGTGAAAATGGTTTTATATTAGTTCCGATTGCACCTGGTCTTGAAGATAATGAAGACTTAAGAGAAAAGTATTTTAACATTATTATTAATAGAATTGAAAAGATAACTAAGCAAAAGATTAAAGAAAATATTATCTATAAAAAGGCGTTTTGTGTTAATGACTTTGTAAGTGAATACAATTCTTATCAAGGTAATGCATATGGCTTAGCAAATACATTACTTCAAACCTCATTTTTGAGACCTAAATTGAAAAGTTCAAAAGTAAAAAATTTATTTTTTACTGGTCAATTAACTGTCCCTGGACCTGGGGTCCCTCCTAGTATTATTTCTGGAAAACTCGTAGCAGATTTAATTGAAAACACTAATCCTTAGGGTTTAAAACCCACCAAATAATTTCAATTTCGCTATCTCTAACTGCAATTACAGAATCCAACATTACTGTACTTTCAAGTAAAGATGTTTTATATTGTTGTAATTGTTCTTTAACGCTCCACTCCCATAAATCCAGCCTCTTATATAGATTGTATTTTATAAATTTATCGTTTTGAATATACTTTCTGTTTTGGATCCAAAATTCGTTATAATCTACATCTACCCATGGTAAATCGTATACCCATTTGTTAGCAATCTGATCAATAAACTGATTAACATATCGCTCTTCTTTTTTACCCGTATTTTCGATTAAATAACGCAGTTCAGTTCCATCATAAATTTCAGTCATCTTTAAACCTACTTCCTTAGGCATTAAACGAAAAGTTCCATCCAACTTTATTGCATCAAAACTTACACGTGGGGGATCAAATGGATCTCTTTGAACATAAATCCCCATTGGGGCAAAATAATATTTCCCGTCAGGTTCTTCATCATCATCCTGAAAATCAATGAAGATGCTGTCATTGTTAATCTCCCACTTCTCATATTGCTTTTTATAGAGGTCGGTTACCCAATCGATCTGCTCAATATAAGTTTCCGTATAATCTATCATTTTGTCAATCTCCTCTCTTAAATTGACAAGGTTTTCAATACCATCAGAACGGTTATCTGATTCTCCACCCTGTTGTTCAATTCCAAAAGAGACAGTCACCCCAAAAACAAGAATAATGAACTCAACAATCGACTTTTTAAACCTGTCAAAAAAATCTTTTATGTCAAAGCGGTCCCCAAGGGTTATGAGTCGTAAAAACCAATTTAATTTTTCTTTTTCTATTCCAGCAGATTCCCTTGCATTTGCATATTCCTCCTCAGAAATAACCCCATCTTTATTAGTGTCGATTTTATCGAAATCACCCTTACTAGCCATAATTATTTGGTTCTATACTTTTTTAAAATATCTAGATAAACCATCTAAGTTTATTGTTTTATTTCTTTAAAATAGAAAATAATAATATTTCATTATAAAGTAAAAATAAACAAATCTCTTGAAACTAACTTCGATCGAAAAGTATAACTCTATATACTGATACTATTTTTTAAAAATAAAAGGTGTGTTTGGATCATAAATTTCCTCTATAATACTAAATAGTTCCTTTTCAAATGCCTTATAAATATCCAGATTTATTTTGATAGTTGCTTTTGAATTATACCCTTCCCTTTTTGATACCTCCAAGAAGGTGTTTTTAAAATTCTTCAATGGAATTACTCCTGCAATACAGTCATGATGTAAAAAATCTTCTTGCAAAATATAACTATAAAGTAACACTTGAAAAATTGCGCTTTTTTTCGGATCATAAGAAACTTCGCTCCAATCACTAAAAACAAGATCGTTCGCTGTAACATTTCCAGTTTTATAATCCACAAAACGAAGAACCCCATTCAAGGAATCAATTCGATCCACAGTTCCCTTAAAAACAATTTTCTTTTGGAGGCTCTCAATCCAAACAGGAGACGAAAACTCATGTTCTAGGGCCTTGATTATTAAAATATCTCCTTGTAAAACACTTTCTTTTTCCTCAATAATAAATGATTTCAAAATTCGATGCATCACAGAATATATTATGAAATTCTTCCCTGTTATAAAATCATTGTTTTTGGATATTTTATTAAAATTTATTTTGAGTGTTTTTGGTAGTTTTTCTAAAATCTGATCAAAATCATCCACTAATAATTCTTTATTTAAAAAAGGTAAATAAAGAACCTCCAAAACTTTATGCATAATTGTTCCTTTATCTATAGCGCTTATTTCTGATTCCAGGGAATCTAAAGGTTTTACTTTAAGCATGCGCTGTTCATAAAACAGGTAAGGATTTCTAATATATTGAGTCAAAGAAGAAGGTGAAAATCCTTCTTTAGCCATTTCATCCAACTGTTCTAAAACAGCTTTTGTTTTACTCCCCTTTTGAATTGAAATAATTTCGTTTTTAAGAGGAAGTTCCACTTGCTTGAAAATTAATTCATGCTTTAGTGACTTAAAATATTCTAATTGGACTAGAAATCTACTTTTCTCTCCTGAAAACATCCCTTCAGCGGATGAGTTATATAGAAGAAAAATCTTTTTTGAACGTTGTAATAGTCTAAAAAAATGATATGCGTAAAGATGGTCTTGTTCTATAAAAGTAGTCATCCCAAACTTCTTTCTAACATCAAAAGGAATCGATGAAACAGGTGTTTTTCCAAAAGGAATAATTCCCTCGTTTAAATTGGTTATTATGACATTATCAAAATCTAATAAACGTGTTTCCAATAGTCCCATGATTTGAAGGTTAGACTGAGAATCTCCATAAAAATCAAGAGTTTCTTTTTCTAAAAGTATGTCAAAGACCATCTCAACATCTTTGAGTGACAACATATAAGGTCTAGTCCTTTGTAGAATTGATATTTCTTCCCAAAAAGACTTAAAACGTTCACTGTAATTTAATTGAATTGATTCTTCATTATTTACTAAATAATACTCATTAATAATAACCATTAATTTTTGCATTCGATCTAAAAATAATGGTACAGTCTTGAAGGGACTAAAGATAATTCCCGCAACTTCAGAAACTTGTGTTAAAAATTTATTTGGGATAAATAGACAATTTGATTTTTCATAATCTTTTAAAATAGTTTTTATTTTTTTTCCATTCTGCTCTAAAATTGAATCTATAAATTCTATTTGCATAAGTTCTTTTACAAGAGACAAAGGATAACCACTCTCTCTTTCTTGGTGGAATATCTCAAAAAAAGTGGAAAAAAAAGCAGAAAAGGATGAGCTTCTTAATGGATATCCCATTGTAATATTCCAAGGTAAATCTTTTCGCGAAAGTGAAGAGAGAGTTGGTTGTAAAAGGCTTTCGTCTCCAAGAACAACAACTGTAGATTGATTTGGATTTTCTTGATATATATCTGTTGCCAAATGAACCGCAGTTTTAGCTTGAGTAGTATTTTTAGCAATATTAATTATTTCAATATGTTTTTCTGATGCAAATAGTTCAGGAAAAGTATTCTTCTTCTCAGACTTTAAGGCATTCCAGTTTTTATAATATTGGCGAATGAAATAACCTGCTCCGTGAAAAGGATCACTAAAAAATTGTTGGTCGATATCCCATAAAATCTCAGCCTTATCTGTTGCTAAAAGTTCTTGTATAATTGCTTCTTCCGCTTTTGTCAGAGCATTGAACCCGACGAAGTAATGGAATGGTAGTTCAGTTTCAGTATAGAAGGTCAAATTTCTCACCGCTTCTCGAAGTTGCATGCCAGCATACCCCTGTTGTTGATTCAATAAGTGTTTATAAAGTAATTTATAAAGTTTGGGGATTTCTTTTTGAAAATCTGAATACCGGTTAGTTGTATTTTCGATTGACTTGGGATTCCATTGTTGAATTTTACCGATGGCACCCATAAAATCAAAAAGAAAATCTGGATTAACCAATTGAGAGTCAATTTCATTAAACTCTTGAATTAAAGATGGTGCCCAATTAAAAAACTGATTCAATGAATCCTGTTTCTTTTTTGGTGTGTTTTTAATATAAACTTCACGAAATTTAAAGTATAATTCTACTTTTGGAATTCGCTCTAAACCAGATAAATCTTTTATAAAACTCTCAATACTAACAATTTCAGGAGCTATTTTAGGGGAATTAATCTGCTTTTTTAATGCTTCTTTTAAAAATGAAATAGAACGAATACTAGGGACAATAATCTTAACTCGATTCAATTCATCGTGAGAAGCAGTAATTATTTTGGCAACGTCGTCTAAAAAAGTTTGCATTTATAAATGTAAAAAATCGGACTAAGCTATCCTTGTATTAATTTACCTTTTATTATTCAATATAAATTTGAATATCTCTCCAATTTTATTCCTTCAGGAGTAGTTTTTTTAACTTGTAATTTTCATTATTTTCTGTATGGGCATTTCAAACACTCTTTTAATAATAATTAATTTTTAACGAAGATTTCATCATTAATATAGACCAATAACTTTTCAACGTGTAAATATCCTAGTTCAAGATAAATTTGAACATATTTATCAACTTGAAGTCCATCCGCTTCTTTTGGTTCTCCTGTTTTATAATCAATTATAACTGCACTCCCATCATTTAGTATATTGACTCTATCGGGTCTTAAAGTATCTCCATTTGGAACTAAAACATCTTGTTCGCAAAAAACGCTCTGGTCTCTTTCAAAATATTTTGACAACATTGGATGTTCTATAACTTGTCTAACTTTATTGCAAATATAGTCTTGATTTTTCTGAACTAATTTATTATTAAACGTTTCCTCTAGGACTTTTTGAAGCATATCAGCATAGACCACTTTAGATAATATTTCATGTATTAAAAGTCCTTTAATTTGAGCCAACCTGGTTTGGGTATTTAGTGATGAACTAACAACCAATCTTTTTCTCCATTGGGTTGAAATACTTTGTTGTATTTGAAGCCTTTCTACTTCTACTTCTAATTCCTTTAAGTGTTTTTTATTTTGTTTTTTTTCTTTAAAAGCCCCCCATTCAAAGGAGGTCAGTGAATCTAGTTTTTTGCCTTGCAACTGAACAAAATTGTCCAATAAATATGAATATGATGAAGTTCCTGCAGTTATTACTTCTTTCGAAATTATATATAATTGTTCCTTTGCTCTTGTCATGGCAACATATAAGACATTAACTGCGTCAAACTGTTGTGCTAAAATATGCTGATTATAAAGTGAATCCCCAATATCTCCATATAGTTGCATCTCTTTTGAGGCATTTACCCAGCCCCATTGAATTGTTGAAAGCGGTCCCTCTTGAAAAGGATACCATATTTTATCTTGAAGATTTGGATTTATAGTAGTATCCAAGAAAGGTAGAATAACAACTGGGAATTCCAAACCTTTAGATTGATGAATTGTCATCACATTTATAGCATTAGTAGATGCTGATGTTGTAATTCTCAATTTATCCTCTTGCCTTTCCCAATGTTTTAAATAGCTTGAAATCATCTGAGATTGCATTGAGGAAAATTCAAATATATCCTCCAAAAAAGCACTTAAAAAAGGATCACTTGGAGATAATAGATGGACAAATTCTTCCATAATATACTCTGAGACCTCCAAAACTGAGCTATATCTTCTATTATTCAATGTAAAATTGAAACCAAATTTAGCTCCCAGAACTTTAAAAAAAGAATCAGAGGAAAGGTTAGCATAATTAAGAATGAAAGTGTGGTATTCTTTATTGGACCCCTGACTCAACTCCCAAAATGCATCCAAAATTAGTTTATGCTGAACAGGGTCGTTGGGTTGAATAAAAAGCCTTAAAATTGATAAAACTACTTGAACTTTTTTTGATTTTCCTACAACTAAAGATTCTGAAGAAAGTATAGAATATCCTGCCTTAATTAACCCATCTCCAATTGAAGAGGCTTGTTCTCGTTTACGTACCAAAATAGCTATTTCATATGGATCATAATTAGCATCAATTGCCCGTTTTACTGAATCTAAAGTTTTAGAAACATAAAGTATATTATTCTCTTCTTTTAATCCTCCTTTTGGTATAACCTGAATGTTAACATAGCCTCCTTCTATTTGACTTTTCTGATTGCTCCCTAATCCATATATTCGCTGAAATTCATCTGCTTTAAATAACTCGGAAAGCGATGAAAAGAAACTATTATTAAAACTAACAATGGCTTCACCAGAACGATAATTAACTTCCAAATTTTCAATCTTGGTCTCAATTTGAAATGGCTTTGATTTTTTGTTTAATAAATTTGCAAACTGTTGGATATCTCCTCCTCGCCAGCGATAAATAGCTTGCTTTGGGTCTCCTACAATTAAGAGTGATCCTTTTTCACCAGTTAAAGATTGACTCTCTAAAGAGTCTGAAATTAAAGGAACTAAATTGGACCATTGAAGTTGTGAAGTGTCTTGGAATTCATCTAAAAAATAATGTTTATAACGTTCCCCTAGACGCTCATATATAAAGGGTGTAGTCGTATCTTGAACTAGCTTACTTATTTTACTATTAAACTCACCTAAAAGGCGAACCTCTTTTTGGTTTTGCAGAGACTCTAGGCGCTCCCCCATCAGTTGAAGTAAACTTATGGGAGTCAAAGACTTTAGTGTTCGCTTTATAAGTAAGTAAATTCCTACATTTTTTTTTATTTTAATAAATGCCTTTAATAGTTGAGGCTTTATCTCATCTATTAACTCTTTTTTAAATGTATCTAATCCCTTCTTATAAAGTGGTATTTGTCCATGTAATTCGGACTCTAATCTATTTGTATAAAGCTTTGAATATGTGCCCTCTTTTGCCCATTGAAAATGTTTTGGCAAGGTTCCTCTAATAAAATCATTCCCTTCAAGTCTTTTTTCTTGAATTACCATAAGTATTTTATCGGCAGTAATTCGTATTTTTCTTTCTGCTTTTCTTTGCTCTTTTATAAGAATCAAACGATCTCCTCTATGCTCTTTTATGGTTTTTCTCTTTAAATCAGCTAGTGGAAAACGATCGTTTTCATTTAATAAAATTGAAGAAAAATCATATAAATCTTTTTGAATATTCCAACTTTGATCTTGAGTTACTTTGTCAATACTAAAATCAGTCAATAAACTAGTAAGTGATTTTTCTTTCCCTACTTCATCAATAATAGAATTTACGGTTTCCTCAAGAAGAGCTGTGGGATCAATTATTACCTCAAATCCATAAGGTAAATTAAGCTCTTTTGAAAAACTACGAATAATTCTATGGGTAAACTTATCAAGAGTAATGATATCAAAACTGCCATATTCAAATAAAATTAGACGCAACTTATTAGCTGCTCTTAAGCCAAGTTCTTTTGAGTCTATATTCAATGCGGAACATAAAGTTTTTTCAATCTTTTCACCCTTTAAGCTATTATTTGACAAATAAAGTAAGGTCATTAATATCCTCTCCTTCATTTCATTAACTGCCTTATTAGTAAAGGTCAGTGCCAAAATATTTCGATAAGATTTAGTATTTTTAGATTCCAAAAGTTGAATTAAATACCGCAACACTAGAGTATAGGTCTTCCCGGAACCTGCAGCAGCATTGATTATATGAAAATTTGTTTGATTCAAACTTTTTAAAAGTGTAATAAAAGTAAGGCTTTTCAAAAGTTAAGTTCTTTTTAAGAAAAGAAATTTTAATTTTGTTTAAATCTTAAAAAAAAAAATGATGTTTGAATTACCCTCACTTTCTTATGCTTATGACGCATTAGAACCCAACATTGATGCCCGTACTATGGAAATACACCACAGTAAGCATCACAATGGTTACACAACTAACCTTAATAACGCAATTGCAAATACGTCCTTGTCAGATAAGTCAATTGAAGAAATCCTTAATGGATTGGACCTAAATAATAAAGCATTACGTAATAATGGCGGCGGATATTACAATCACTCACTTTTTTGGAAAATTATGTCTCCAAATGGTGGCGGTATCCCTTCTGGTACTCTTGCATCAGCTATTGATTCTGCATTTGGCTCATTTGAAAGCTTTAAAACTGAATTTACCAAGGCAGCAGCAACCCAATTTGGTTCTGGATGGGCATGGCTTTGTGTTCATTCCGATGGTACTGTAAAAGTTTGTGCAACAGCTAACCAAGACAATCCTTTAATGCCTGGTATTGGTTGTGCAGGAACTCCTATTTTAGGAATTGATGTTTGGGAACATGCATATTATCTTAACTATCAAAACAGACGCCCTGATTATATTGAAGCCTTCTTTAGTGTAATTGATTGGAATGAGGTAAGTAAACTTTATACTAAGGGAGTCTAATCTTATTTAAATTAGAACTAAAATAAAAAGGAGGAATAAATTCCTCCTTTTACTCAAAACTTACCTACGACCTTAATCTACTTAAATTCAGTTGATTCGAAGACCAAATAACTTGGATTCAACAAGCTTTTGATTCGTTAATTATCATTAAAATGCTTAGTAAGCTCTTTCCTTATTTCTGTCTACAAAATTAATAAACGCTTGATTGACAACCCTTCGCCCACCTGCAGTAGGATAATCACCTGTGAAATACCAATCTCCCAGATTATCGGGACAGGCTTTATGCAATCCGCTAACTTTTTGAAAAATCACTTCTATATTTGCTTTAATACTATCATTTTTTAAAATCTGGGCAATTTTTTTTGAAATTTGCTCATCAGTATATGGATCATAAATACCCTTAACAAAATTTGAGGGAGCTAGAACTTTATCTAATTTACTTTCTTTACATTTTTTGTACACCGATTGGATTATTGCATCATGGGTTCCGTCATCTACATGCAATGCTAGGGCTGCTCTAAAGGCAATAAACTCTTCTAACCTTGCCATATCTATTCCATAGCAATCAGGATAACGAATTTGGGGTGCGCTAGAAACAACAACAATCTTTTTTGGTCCCAAACGATCCAACATCCGAAGAATACTTTTTTGAAGTGTAGTTCCTCTTACAATACTATCGTCTACGATAACCAAATTATCTGTATTTTTTACAATACCATAGGTTATATCATAAACATGAGCTACTAAATCATCTCTACCTGAATCTTCCGTAATAAAAGTCCTCAATTTAGCATCTTTAATAGCAATCTTTTCAATTCGGGGTTTTTGGCTTAACATTTTGGTAAGCAAATCTATATCTGGAGTTTTATTTTTATTTAATTCTATTTTCAACTGTTCTCTAACATGGTCTTGTACTGCACCAATAATTCCGTAAAATGAAGTTTCAGCTGTATTGGGTATAAATGAAAAAACAGTGTTTTCAAGATCTCCATTAATAGCTTTGTGAACCAGAGGAAAAAGTGCACATCCCAAATCTTTTCGCTCTTGATAAATTGCCGCATCACTTCCTCTAGAAAAGTAAATTCGTTCAAAAGAACACGCTTTTTTTTCTTTAGCTTCAAGTATTGTTGAAATTTCAGTTTCTCCAGATTTCTTAGTGATTATGGCTTTACCGGGTTCAAGCTCCTGAATTTTATCAAAAGGAACGTTAAACACGGTTTGTATAACAGGTCGTTCTGAGGCAACCACTAAAATCTCATCATCATTATAATAATAGGCAGGTCTAATACCATTTGGATCACGAATAACAAAAGAATCGCCATGCCCCAACAGACCTGCCATAGCATAACCTCCATCCCAGTTTTTAGATGCCTTTCGAAGAATTTTAGCTATGTTTAATCGCTCTGCTATTAGAGGAGAAGCTTCAGCTTTTGTATATCCTTCCCGTTTTAGTCTCTTATAAATTTTTGCTACCGCATCATCTAAAAAGTGTCCGATTTTCTCCATCACTGTAACGGTATCTGCCTTCTCTTTTGGATGCTGACCAAGATCAACCAGGTTGTCGAATAATTCATTAACATTTGTTAAATTAAAATTACCGGCAAGAATCAAGTTTCTGTGCATCCAGTTATTCTGTCTTAAGAAAGGATGAACACTTTCAATATTATTTTTACCAAAAGTTCCGTAACGAACATGGCCTAACATTAATTCTCCAACATAAGGAACTGCTTGTTTTAATCTTTCTGGATATAAAAGTAAATCTGGATCTACATTTATTTGTTTTTGAACACGATCATTGATGGTTTTAAAAATATCTTGAATAGGTTGCTGCTCAGCAGATCGCACTCTACTGATGTAACGTTGCCCTGGTGACATGTCATATTTAATACTGGCAAAACCCGCTCCATCTTGACCTCTATTGTGTTGCTTTTCCATCAATAGATACATCTTATTGATTCCGTAAAGCGCACTACCATACTTCTCTTTATAAAATGATAAAGGTTTCTTTAGTTGTATTAGGGCAATTCCACATTCGTGCTTGATAGCGTCGCTCATGAGAAAATATTGATTTTTATGTTAATTAAATTTCAAATTCTGTTAATGATTTAAATGCAACGATCCGTTCTTTAATAGAAGGAATCGTAAGTTTTTCAAGAGACTTTGTTCCAAAATTTTGAACTGTAAATGATGCCATGGCAGATCCTACAATGGTAGCTGCTTTCATTTCTTCGAAAGAAATTCTTCCACACTGAGAAAGGTGACCTACAAACCCTCCAATAAAACTATCACCAGCTCCTGTTGGGTCAAAAACTTCTTCTAAAGGGAGTGCTGGTGCACAAAATATTTTATCCTTATCAAAAAGTAAAGCACCGTTTTCACCTTTTTTTATAATTACATAATTAGGCCCCATAGCCATAAGCTTTTTGGCAGCTTTTACAAGTGAGTGAGTTTCAGTTATCTGTCTTGCTTCTTCATCGTTTATTGAAATTAAATCAACTTTAGCAATGACTTCATTAAGTTTTTCTCGATAACTCTCGATCCAAAAATTCATCGTATCCAAAACAACTAAATTAGGTTTTTTCTCCATTTGATTCAAAACTTTAATTTGTAAGTTCGGATCCAAATTGCCTAAAAGCAAAATACTAGCATTTTTAAAGTGTTCTGGAACAACGGGTTCAAACTTTGTCAAAACATTGAGTTGAGTTTCTAGTGTAGTTCTAGAATTTAGATCATTGTTATACTTACCGCTCCAAAAAAAAGTTTTCTCTCCAGGAATGGAATGAACTCCAGACAAATCCAAGCCTTTACCAATTAATAAATCAAGATGTGCTTTTTCAAAGTCATCACCTATGACTGAGACTAAACCACATTGAGTTTTAAATTGAGAGGCTGCAAGTCCAATATAAGTTGCACAACCTCCTAATATTCTTCCAGTTTTACCAAAGGGAGTTTCAATTGCATCATAGGCCATTGTCCCTATAACTAAGAGTTTATTATTCATATCACAAAAGTAAAAAAGTCTGAATACCTTTTTCTATTTATCACAAACATTTATAAGAGACTATAAACAAGTTTTTCAATCTTTAGATTTATCTTTTTCAAGCTGTTCATAAACGACATCTGGTATTAAATTTTTTCCATTAGCTGCAGTCACTGCTAATTGGTCACAGCGTTCGTTTTGAGGATGTTGATTGTGTCCCTTAACCCAATGGAAAGCAACAATGTGCTTTCTATATATAATTAAAAATCTTTTCCATAAATCACTGTTTTTTTTATCCTTAAATTTTTTTTTCTCCCAGCCAAAAACCCATTTTTTTTCCACAGAATCAATAACATACTTAGAATCTGAATAAATCATAACCTCCAAAGGTTGTTTTTTTAGAAGCTCAAGACCAACAATTACCGCTAATAACTCCATTCGATTATTTGTGGTTCTAAGAAAACCTTGGGAAAATTCTTTTACATGATTCCTATCAGCCTCCTCAAGGCGAAGCCCATAGCCTCCAGGACCAGGATTTCCAAGTGAAGATCCATCAGTATAAATATAAACCACTTTAGCTTTTATTTTCATTATTAAATAATATCTGAGCTATTACTTTTGGAAAGTATTGTTGTTCCAATCTTTGGATTTTAGTCGCTATATCAAATTTATTTTCTTCTGGTAAAAGGGAAACTGTAGTTTGAAAAATAAAATCTCCTTTGTCGAACTCTTCGTTTACATAATGTATAGTTATCCCTGTTTCTTTCTCGTTATTTTCTTTAACCACTTCATGAATATGACTTCCATACATTCCCTTGCCTCCATATTTTGGCAAAAGGGCAGGGTGAATATTGATCATTTTATTAGGGAAAGCCTTTACCCAATCCACTCCTATTTTCCATAAAAACCCTGCCAACACAATTAAATCAGGCTTTAAATCTTTTATTTCCCTTAGAAGAGATCCTTTAGTGAAACTAGTTCTGTCAAAAACAATTCCTTCCATATCAAATGCTTTTATAAGTTCTAAAACGCCTGCCCTGGGGTTATTTGTGTAAACACCTAAAATTTCAATATTATCATTGTGTTCGAAAAAGCGACAAATGTTTTCAACATTTGAGCCATTTCCTGATGCCAACAAAATAATCTTTTTAACCATTTTTATTCTCCATAAAGCACTATACATTGGGGCAATGATAAGTTATACCAACTTTAATTTCAAAAATAAACTTATTATTTTATAGCAATCTAGTGTAATGATCTAAAGTTTTATATTTTTGTTGACACTTTAATTTAAAAAAAATTAATTATGTCAGACATTTCCTCAAGAGTAAAGGCAATCATAGTAGATAAACTAGGGGTTGACGAAAACGAAGTTGTTACAGAAGCAAGCTTTACAAATGACCTAGGAGCCGACTCCCTTGATACAGTAGAATTGATCATGGAATTTGAAAAAGAATTTGATATCCAAATTCCAGATGACCAAGCAGAAAATATCGGTACGGTTGGTCAAGCTATCCAATTTATTGAACAGGCAGATTAAACTAGTCCCATGAAACCAAGACGTGTAGTTGTTACCGGATTGGGGGCACTTACGCCAATTGGAAACACCCTCTCGTCTTATTGGAAGGGCTTGTTGTCTGGTAACAGTGGGGCCGCTCCCATCACTTATTTTGATCCTACTTTATTTAAAACAAAATTTGCTTGTGAACTTAAAGGGTTTGACCCATTAAATCATTTTGACAGAAAAGAAGCCAGGAAATATGATCGGTTTGCTCAGTATGCTTTAGTGAGTGTAGCGGAGGCGCTTGAAGATGCTCAGCTTCCAATTGAAACTATCAATAAAGATCGCATAGGAGTAATTTGGGGAGCGGGTATAGGAGGTTTAGAAACGTTTCAAAACGAGGTTCTAAATTTCGCGGCTTTAAATGAAAACCCCCGATTTAATCCCTTCTTTATCCCTAAGATGATATCCGATATTGCGCCTGGGTTAATCTCAATAAAGTATGGTTTTAGAGGTCCAAATTTTGCGACTGTATCTGCCTGTGCATCAGCTTCTAATGCAATGATAGATGCGCTTAACTACATTCGATTAGGGTATGCCGATATGATGGTTACGGGTGGGTCTGAAGCAGGTGTGACCAAAGCAGGAATTGGAGGATTTAATGCCATGCATGCACTCTCTAAAAGAAATGATGATCCCAAAACAGCTTCACGCCCTTTTGACAAAGAAAGAGATGGTTTTGTGTTGGGCGAAGGAGCTGGTGCATTAATATTAGAGTCTTATGAACATGCCAATGCTCGTGGAGCAAAAATCTATGCTGAACTCGCTGGAGGGGGTCTCTCTGCAGACGCTTACCACATGACTGCCCCCCATCCAGATGGATTGGGAGCTATTAAGGTAATGGAGAATTGTCTGAGAGATGCAAACTTACAGCCAACTGATGTAGATACAATTAACATGCATGGGACATCAACAATTCTGGGAGATATTGCAGAGTCCAATGCAATTGTAAAAGTATTCAAAGAGCATGCTTATGCCATGAATATTAATTCAACTAAATCCATGACGGGTCATTTACTTGGTGCTGCTGGAGCAGTTGAAGCAATCGCTTCCATAATGGCAATTAAACACGGTATCATTCCCCCAACAATAAATCATAAAAACCCAGACGAAAATATTGATCCCAAAATCAATTTTACTTTTGGAAAACCTCAAAAAAGAAACGTTGATGTTGCGCTTTCTAATACTTTTGGTTTTGGGGGACACAATGCTTGTGTTTTGTTTAAAAAAATGAATTAACTTAATGGTGTGAAAATCATTAACTACATTCGAAATTCCCGAATGATATCGTCCGGGGATTTTATAGTTCAACTTCGAAAAAAGTTAAACATAAAAACTCGTAAAAAAGAACTTTACCAAAAAGCTTTCACACACAGCTCTTTAAATCTTAAAGATAAACAAGGGAATTCAATTAACTTTGAACGTTTAGAGTTTTTGGGAGATGCTCTACTAAGCACTATTATAGCTGAATATCTCTTTAACTTTAATCCCAAGGCTAAAGAAGGAAAGCTGACCAAACTTCGAGCAAAGATTGTTAGTCGCGTACAACTAAATTATATCGGAAAAGAAATGGGACTTTTAGAGCTTGCTGATATTTCAAGTCATCACAAGACTTTTGGAGAAAATATTCATGGTAATTTGATTGAATCTTTGATTGGTGCCTTATTTATAGATAAAGGATATAATAAAACAAAAGACTATGTTTTAAAATATATGTTAGACCCATATATTGACATGGCTAAATTGGAAAATATGGTTTTGAGTCATAAAAGTCTTTTAATCGAATGGTCTCAGAAACAAAAACAGGATTTGGAGTTTAAAACAACGAGTGATAGTGGATTAGATCCGAATATTAACTACACCAGTTTAATATCTTTAGACAAAAGAGTGATCGCGAAAGCTAGAGGGGTCTCAAAGAAAAAAGCCGAAGAAAAAGCTGCCAAAATAGCAACCACTATTCTCAAGCCCTTCAAGAATAAAAAAGATGAGTAGAAAAGTTTATCATCTAAAAATAGAAGAGGAGTTGCTGAAAGATGAAATAATCGCCATTCATACTTCATTGGAAGCACATCAGATTGCTTTTTACCTAAATCAAACTATGGCTGCAAAATTTATAAGGACTAAAAAGGATTTATTCAATAAAAAAGTGAACCCTACTTTCATACATTTTGAATGGCAAAACGAAGCTTATGATCTCAATTGCTCTCTTTTTTCAAATAAGAATCTGAATGAAAAAGATCAACAAAGTTTAAATTCTACTTCTTTATTTGATATGCCCCTTAGAAATGAAGTATCTTTGATTTCTAACTTTAAAAAAGTTGACTTTTTTATAAAATCAACAGACCGCAGCACTATAGAATCTATAATCACTCAACTTAAAAATTGGTCTAATATTTCGTTAATCTATCAAGTTCCTCTAGATAAAATTAGAACCCAATTAAACTTAATTTTTAATTAATGAATTTTATTAAAAAAACTAAAATTGTCGCAACCTTAGGGCCAGCTTCATCCACTGAAGATGTAATTGAAAAAATGATAACAGAAGGTGTAAATGTTTTTCGTATTAATTTCTCTCACGCAGACTATGTTGATGTTTCGGACCGTATTAAAATGATCAGACGAGTCGATAAAAAGCTTAATACAAATACTTCCATCTTGGCTGACCTTCAAGGCCCAAAGCTACGTGTAGGTAAAATGGAAGAAGGTGCTTTTGTAAATACTGGAGATCAGGTCATCTTTTTAACTGATGCCCCTTTTGTTGGAGATTCAAAAAAAGCCTACATGAATTATAAAAATTTTCCAAAAGATGTTTCTGCTGGGGAACGTATTTTGTTAGATGACGGTAAGTTGATCTTTGAGATTATTTCGACTAATAAGGAAAATAGGGTAATTGTAAAAGTAATTCAAGGAGGCCTCTTTAAATCGAATAAAGGGGTGAATTTACCTAATACTAAAATTTCTCTTCCTGCTTTAACCGAAAAAGATATTAAAGATGCAGAATTTATCTTTACTCAAGATGTAGATTGGATTGCACTTTCTTTTGTGCGTTTTAGCCAAGATTTGATTGATTTGAAAAAATTAATGGAAAAATACACAGATGAAAAAATTCCTATAATTGCTAAAATAGAAAAACCCGAAGCACTTGAAAATATAGATAAAATAATAGCCCACTGTGATGGACTCATGGTTGCTAGAGGAGATTTAGGAGTCGAAGTTCCCGCACAAGAAGTTCCTCTAATTCAAAAACGTTTAGTTCGTCTAGCAAAAAAAGCTCGTATTCCAATTATCATTGCCACTCAGATGATGGAATCCATGATAGACAGTCTAACTCCCACACGAGCGGAAGTAAATGACGTTGCCAACTCAGTTATGGACGGTGCTGATGCAGTAATGCTTTCTGGAGAAACCTCTGTGGGAGAATATCCTGTTGAGGTAATCAAAACTATGGCAGATATTCTAATTTCTGTGGAAGGCTCTAGCTTAATTCAGGTTCCTCAAGAAGCACCAACTATTCGAACCAAACGTTTCATCACAAAATCCGTTTGCTATCATGCAGCTCATATTGCTGATGATATTGAGGCAAAAGCTATATGTACATTAACAAATAGTGGATATACAGCTTTTCAAATCTCTGCCTGGCGCCCTAGTGCTCATGTTCTAGTTTACACCTCGAATATTCGAATATTGAATCGTCTTAATCTTTTATGGGGCGTAAAAACCTTCTATTATAACAATCTGAACAGTACTGATAAAACAATTGAAGAAATAAATGAAATCGCACTTAACGTCGGTTACGTTGAAAAAGAGGATATGGTTGTCAATTTAACGGCTATGCCCATCAAATCGAGAGGAATGGTAAATACTCTTCGTGTTTCTTCCATCTAAAAAGGCAAACTTAATTGTGAGTTTTTAATGATAATCCCTGGCTTAGAGATAACTGTTTTCTTGGTGTTTAGATTAGATAATGAAACTCCAATCAGTCTAACAGAATTTAAAAGCTTTTCTTTGTATAGTAATTTTTTTGCCTCTTCAAAAATTGATTTTTTGGAGGACAAATATAATGAGCCTGTTTTGCTTCTCGTTTCTTGAACAAAATCACTATATTTTATTTTGAGTGTGATTGTTCTTCCTGCAATTTTATTTTTTTTAATTCGCTTTTCTAATAGCTCAGCAATTAAATTTAGTTTTTCCTCTAAAAACAATTCACTACTCAAATTCTTAATAAATGTTCTTTCTGCTCCAAAAGATTTCGGAATTCTTTGAGGTTTTACTGGACTATTGTGAATCCCTCTTACAACTTTAAAGTAATAAGTTCCTGATTTTCCAAAATGCTGATCTAAAAAAACTTCGGAGCGTAATTTTAAATCTTTTCCTGTGTAAATTCCCAAACCATACATTTTGAGTTTTGTCTTAGATCCAATACCATGAAAATCCTTTACATCCATTTTTTCCAAAAAAGGGATTACTTCATCAGGAGATATCGTTTTCTGACCATTAGGCTTATTCCAGTCGCTTGCAATTTTGGCTAAAAACTTATTGATTGAAATTCCAGCCGAAGCTGTTAATCCAGTTTTTAAATTAATTTTTTCTCTAATTTCACTTGCAACTATACTTGCAGATGGATATTCAGAAACATCCAAAAAAGCTTCATCTAAAGACAAGGGTTCCACCAAAGAAGTATACTCTAAAAAAACAGAACGTATCAGTTTGGAAATCTCTTTGTATCGTTCAAATCTTAAAGGAGCAAAAATCAAATGAGGGCAAAGGCGTTTTGCAATTACACTACTCATAGCACTTCGAACCCCATATTTACGCGCCTCATAACTGGCTGCAGATACTACTCCGCGGTCTCCACCACCACCAACTGCCAAAGCCTTTCCTCTCCATTCAGAATGATCCAATTGTTCAACTGCTGCAAAAAAAGCATCCATATCTACATGAATAATTTTTCTTGTAGAATCAAAAGTTAGTTTTTTATCCATTCTATTTGGTCTTAGTCATAATGATGATTCTATTATCAAAATTATAATCTCGATAAACTTGAAGTATTCTAAAGGTCAATTGATTCTAGTATTTCAGAAGAAAACTCATTGCTGTTAGTTTTTTCCAGATGAGAAATTTCTATGATAGATTAACATAATAATAATATTTAGATTTCACTCGTCTTTATAAATTTTTACCTTCAAATTTCCATCTGCATCCATATGTGCTCGATACATCCCGGGGGTATTCATTTCCATAGCAACATTCCCTTTATGGTCAATTCCAATAACTCCGCCATTACCTCCTAGACCACCAACTTTATCATGGATAACTATATGTGCAGCCTCCTGTATGCTATGCCCTTTATATTCTATTAAAGCAGAGATATCGTGTGCAACAACAGAACGAATAAAAAATTCTCCCCATCCTGTTGCAGAAATAGCACAAGTAGCATTATTTGCATATGTTCCCGCACCAATTATGGGAGCGTCTCCTATTCGATTCCACTTTTTGTTTGTCATTCCACCAGTAGAAGTTCCTGCTGCTAAATTCCCTTTTAAATCTAAAGCTACACAACCCACTGTTCCATATCGTTGCTGTCGGATAAATGAAGTTTCTAATGAAGATGTTTTATTTTTTTTTAGTTCTGATTCCTTTACTCGCTTTAATGAATTAATTCTTCGCTCAGTAAAAAAATATTCGGGTTCAACAATTTCCAAGCCTTTTAAAGCTGCAAAAGCGTCAGCTCCAGCTCCAGAAAGCATAACGTGTGGAGAATTTTTCATCACCATAATAGCTGCTGAGATTGGATTTTTTATTGTTTTAACTCCTGAAATTGCCCCCGCATCTAATTGTGCCCCATCCATAAAAGAAGCATCTAACTCAATTGTTTCATTTGCATTAAGCACTGCTCCTTTTCCAGCATTAAAAAGAGGTGAATCTTCCATTACATGAATAGTTTTTTCAACAGCTTCTTGACTACTCCCCCCTTTTTTGAGAATCAAATGTCCTACTTGAATGGCTTCTTCCAAAACTTTACGATATGCAGCTTCGGTTTCTAAAGTCATATTGGCTCTTAAAATTGTACCTGCACCACCGTGAATAACAATTCCAAAAGTTGAATCTGTAGTAACTGATTGCTCACAACCCAAACAAAATATTAAAAAAAGTAATGTAATTTTTTTCATGGTAATTGGTTCTTTTTATTTTTAAAAGTAAGTTATTTAAGATCAAAATTATTCTTTGATCAAAATGAAATAAGTTTATTAAGAAAATAAATATGTACGCACTTATAAAAATCATTCATTCCTATTGGGCCTATTTAGTTTTACTTATTTTGGCTGTAGCCATTTTTAATAGCTTTCTTGGCAAAATATTACGTAGAGACTTTAGCACAAAAGATCTTAGAATTAGTCTTTTTGGGCTAATTTTTTCTCACATACAACTTGTAATCGGCTTAATACTTTATTTTGTCTCTCCTTGGTTTGGAAAATGGTCTGAACTAGGAGTGGGCGTTATGAAAAATGCTGAGACACGTTTATATTTAATAGAACATCCAATTACAAATATTTTAGCAATTGTTTTAATTACAATGGGTTGGTCGATGCACAAAAGACAATCCCTTTCAGGTAAAAAATTCCTGCGAATTGGGCTTTTTTATACTTTAGGATTAGTTTTATTATTAAGTAAAATCCCTTTGATCAACTGGTTATAATCCCCCCAACATCAACTCTAAAATACTTAAAATTATTTCCCCAAAAATCAGAATTGCTGAACTCGGCAGTGGAAGCTGGGCAAAAGCAATTGTCAAAATATTGACTGATAGTTGACTACATGTAAATTGGTTCATACGTGATCCTGAACAAGCAAAAAAACAAAGAGTACCTCTAGAAATCCAAACTATCTGCCAGAGGTCAAATTTAGACCTCATAGAATTTCTGTCGGCAGTGACATTAATGAAGTTGTTTCAAAATCAAAATGGCTAGTTATGGCAATCCCTTCTGTTTATTTAGAAAATGAATTGAAAAAAATAACACACCCTTTAAGCGATAAGATTATTATCTCTGGAGTAAAAAGATTTGTTCCAGAAACTTAACTTATTGTTGGGGAACATTTACAAAACCATTATAATTTATCTTGGGAACAATTTGTGGTTATTGGAGGACCTTCTCATGCAGAAGAAATTGCTCTTAAGCGTCTTTCTTATTTAACTTTAGCCTCAAAAGATAAAAACAAAGTCAAACAGCTTCATTAGCTATTGTGCAACTCCTATTTACAAGTAAAAAGTTTCGAATGATATTATTGGAATTGAATATGCCGCTACTTTAAAAAATCTATATGCATTAGCTTTAGGAATTGCTCACGGCTTAGGATATGGTGATAATTTTCAGAGTATTTTAATTTGTAATTCCACTCGAGAAATGGATTGCTTCATAAAGAAGATTAGTAAAAATAAAAAAAACATCAATCATTCGGCTTATTTAGGTGATTTATTAGTCACTGCCTATTCATTGTTTAGTAGAAATAGGTGTTTTGTAAATATGATTGGAAGGGGTTATACCGAGAAGGGAGCTCAAATGGAGA
>TARA_B110000027_G_scaffold35768_1_pt1 | contig 26092 bp, 22 predicted proteins | sample TARA_B110000027 | Tara Oceans TARA_B110000027 (sample SAMEA4397101) | marine metagenome | biome: Polar Biome; feature: [SRF] surface water layer (ENVO:00010504); material: water (ENVO:00002006), including particulate matter (ENVO:01000060) such as... | depth 5 m
TATCTAATTCTCCAATATCAACTGAAAATTTAAGTCTAGGGGGCTATGAAAAGAACCTTTTATTAAATGTCGAAGCGCTAAGATATTTGGGGTTAAGAAAAGAAAATAACATAGTAAATCAAGAAAATAAAATTCTAATTTGTGGGGATTTTAATAAAAAAATAAATAATCAACTATTAGATCTAAATTCTAGATTATCTAAAATACGTGAAGTTGATTTTTTACCACACCCAACAATTTCCAAGAGTATTTCTACTGCAAATGTTGTTGATGGGAAATTAATTGATTTGATAAAAAAATATAATATAGTGATTACTAGTTCTATGTCATCATCAGCTGTAGATGCTTATGAAAATTTGAAAATTGTTTATCAACTAACTGAACAGGGTGCTTTGAATTTTACTGCTCTTCGAGGATTTGAAGATGTTTTTATTTTTGATAATATTGAGGAATTAATTTTGTCCATTAAAAATAAAGAATATTACATAGGCTTGAGAAAAGAGAATTATTTTTATGATGATTCTCGTCTTGATAAATGGAATGATTTTTTAAATATTTTTAATTAAAAGGGTATCTTTTTTTAATTAATTTTTTTTCCAAATTTGATTAAAAATTGGTTTTTTATCAGTGTCTGCGAAATTTTTTTCAATTAGTTGAAAACCACTATCCTTGAGGATTTTTTCAGAAATTTCCTTTTGTAAACCAAAGTCATCATTTATTTCAACTAAGATGCTTTTTGCGTTTTTTATTACCTGGTCAGCACCTTTTAAAATAAAATGTTCTAGACCATCAACATCAATTTTTATATGATCTGGCATTAGTATTTTAGATGATTCTACAAAAGAGTTTAAGTCAAATCCAATAGTATTATATTCAAATTTTATCTTCATTTTTTCTCCATCTCCATCAAAGTCTTTGTCAAATGTTGAATGAGCACCACCCCACTCAGTATTTGATAATTTTAAATTACTTACTATAATTTTGTCATTTAAAGCTATTGGAATTAATGTCACATTATCAACAAGATTATTTAAATAAATGTTTTTGGTCAATAATTCAAGATTAAAAACAGAAGGTTCGAAACAATAGACCCTTGAATTTTTAATCAACCCTGCATAAATGGAATATAACCCAACATTAGCACCTATATCATAAAAAACTGAATTCCGATCAAAGCTTTCAATCCATTTTAATGTGTCTGGCTCTTTTGTAAAAAATGTTTTTTGTCTGTAGCGAGTAATAAAATTGGGGGTTGTTAGTAGAAGTATTTTGCCTTTAACGACAATCTTAGTTGTCCTATTTACTTTAAGCTTTAAGTATTCATCTCCTATTAAATCTAAAATTGGTACATTTAAAATTACATAAAGTATGTTCCCAATAAACCTAAGAATTTTTTTTATTATTATTTTCATATGTATTGTTTTAATGTTGAGAATATAATTTTTATAATTATATAACGTTTAGAGTTTTTTTAAGTAAAACAAATTATTACATGTTTTATATTAGATTTTAAATTTATTCTCATACCATCTAAATAACTGCTCTTTACTTGAAAGCAAGGGTATATTGTTATTAATTTTAAAATTTTTGTCAAGGTTTCCTGTAGGGTCTAAATATATCGATTCTATTTTGTGTGCTTTTGATATTGATGCAGTAGACGTAAATGGCATAGATATTGTTGCAATAGGATTTAAGTTTATTATTGCATGATTAGCATCAATAGAAGGGTCTATTTCATCCCAAAACTGAGTTTCTTTAAGCTCATTAATTTTTCTGATATATTTTTTTGAAACTAAGTCATTATATCTCTTTCTTTTTATTACGATATTAATTCCATACTTGATAGCTAGTAGATTAATCCAATCCAAAAATTTTATGGTGTTTTTTTCTGAATAAAAATCAACTGATAGAGCTAAGCTAGAGTAAAAATGATTTTTGTATGGCTGTACATCAAAAACTAAAATATAAGCTTTTACTTTATTTTGAGAAAAATCAAAGTCTTTATTTGAAACTTCGAATGGGATTACACCCTTAACTGTAGTATTAAATCGACTTAATAAATTTGATTTTAAGAAATCTATCTGTTCTTTATGCCACACCCAATAATGAGGCCAATTGAGGACTTGCCATTGATTTTCCTGAATATGTGGTTTATTATTAACTTTAAAAGACGAATTATTTGTGGAATAGAAATAAAAAATGATTTCACTTCCCTTGAGTTCGGCCTCATAAGTCCACAATGGCCGTAAGATGTGTCCAGAATTATGGAAAAAATACTTACTAAATAATTCTTTTTTTGTACAAAGTTTTGCCAGTTTTTCAAATACCAGCTCTCTAAAAATAAGTCTGTTTTTTAATACAAAAAGTGCATTTAAAGATTCTAAAAAAAACCAAATTATAAACCTAATAAATTTTGAAAGGGTATTAATTCCTGTAAGGGGACTTCTAACATAATTTACTTCCTTTTTTTCTATTTTATTGATTAATGAAGCTTTACAAGAATGATAAATACTATCAATATCACTGGCTTCTTCTTGATCACAAAACCATTCTAAAATATTTAGAGATTTCTTAGAATCATTATGAACTAGATTTCCAGGATATAAATTGTGAAAAAAAACAGTGGAAGGGCCAGTTTTTAATCTATATCTTTTTAATGATCCTAATAGTTCTATAAAACCTGAAGCGATACCAACCAAAAACCATTTTATGTTAAAATTAAACCATAGCACTTGATTTGTTAATATTGGAACAGTAAATCCCTGTTCAACTAATAATTTTCTCCATTGCCATGGAAGCGGGTAATAGATTTTCTTTTGAGGATGAATAATTGAAGATAAAATGGCTTTGTTAAATTCAATACCTAATAAACGATAAACTAAAAACTGATGAAGACATGTGTTCTTACTGGATTTAAAGTTATTCTGCAGTGAACCTTCGGTGATCGGATAATCAGCTAATAGGTTTTTAATTTGGGTAATTAGTTCTGTTTTCTCTTCTTTTATTAAGAAGTTATACGAACGCATGTACTTACGAATTACTGCTTTTTTCTTTTTTTTAAAGTATACTTTCAATTATATTGTCATTAATTAAAAACATTAGAAATAGTTGTTTCCAAAATTAAATTATTTAAATAGGTTTTCTTCAGCTCTTGTACCTGCAATACAATCTTTCTTGTAATGTTTCCCTATTAGATTTGAAAGATGTTTTGGATGCATCCCATATCCTGGACGTACAGATTTAAGATTATCTAATGTAACTAAATCCCCTTTTTTTACATTTTTTGCAATATAAAGTGAGCGAGAAAAGACTCTTCCCTGAATCTGTTTTTCAGTAAGTGAAAAGTCTATTTTTCCCAGAGCTAACTCTGCTTCTCTAACAGCAGTAACCATTTTCGTAAACTCTTTTTGATCGAGAGAAAAGCTTGCATCAGGCCCTCCGATAGATTTATCCAAAATAAAGTGCTTTTCAATCACCTTGGCTCCTTGGGCTACTGCAACAACTGGAGCTGTAATTCCTAAAGTGTGATCAGAGAGGCCAGTAATTACTCCATATTTTTTTGCTAATTCACTAATCATAATCAAATTGGCTTCCTCCAATGGTGCAGGATAACTTGAGGTGCATTTTAATATTACAATCTGATTATTTCCTTCTTCTTTACATGTTGCTATTGCTAATTCAATATCATCTTTAGTTGCAATCCCGGTAGAAATTATCATTGGTTTGTCTTTTGAAGCCACATATTTAATTAGTGGAATATCTGTGATTTCAAAAGATGCTATTTTATAAATCGGATTCTCTAAAGATTCTAAAAAATCAACTGCAGTTAGATCAAAGGGAGAAGAAAAACATATTAAACCTTCTTCTCTTGAAACTCTATATAATTCTTTATGCCACTCCCAGGGAGTATAAGCCTCTTGATAAAGCTCATGGAGATATCTACCGTCCCAAATTGTACCGTTATTTAGAAGAAAATCTTTTGTTTTAACAGAAAGTGTAATTGTATCTGCAGTATATGTTTGAAATTTAATTGCATCTGCACCAGAACGTTTAGCTGCCTTAATGGTTTCAATTGCTGTTTCAATAGACCCATTATGATTTGCTGAAAGTTCAGCAATAATAAAAACTTTATTGTCAAATAAATTAAAATTCTCTTTCATAAAATATATTCATTAAACCCTTTAAAAAACTTAGCCCCATTGGATGGTTTACAATAATCAGATATTTTTTGATTAAGATGATCTTCAAGTACCCATAAAACATCTCTAAAGCCATATAAATCTCTGAATCTTACTGTGCTTGAAAATCTTGGGTTGATTTCAAAAACATAAGGTATATCATTTACAATACGTAATTGAATGTTAATGCTCCCCGTTAAATTTAATAGTATAGCAATTTTAACCAAAAGCTGATTTATGAGTTTATTGTCAACTATTTCACCGTATACTGAATAACCACTTTGTAAATCTCTTTTAAAAACAATATATCTAATTTCACCTTTTGAAGAACGAAATAACCCGCAAGTAAATTCTCCTTCATCTTCTTTTAAATATTCTTGTAAGATATGATTTGGAAATTTTCTATTTGTATAGATTAAATCTAACTCGTCCTCAATCATAATAACTGATTTACTCCCACTACCAGTATTAGATTTTGCTATAATGGGATAATCTAAGTTTAAATTTGCATCTTGTTTATGAGTTATAGGATAAGGGAGGTTGTTCTCCTTTAAAAATTCTATTGTCTTTAATTTATCTAAAGCGATGAGAAGAGAAAGAAAATTTGCAAGAATTAAAGGCGTATTATTTATAGAATCAATGCCATTGTGAAAGAAATATCTGATTTCAGATTCAGATATTGGTAAAACCAACGAGATTTTTTCATTTTCGATTATTTTTGAAATTTCTCCAATATATTCTGTGTTTTTGCACTTTGGAACTTTATAGTATTTATCAAACAATAGACTACTTGCTGAATTAATATTAATATCTGTACCAACAGTTTTCTGGATCCATTTAATTTCAGCTAATATTTTATAAATACTTTGCCCAATATCTCCTCCCGCCCCTAAAAGTAAAATATTTATTGGTTTCATTTTCTGAATAAAATTGAGTAATTATAGGCTTTACCTGGATCTAAAATTTTTACCTTTTCAGAAAGACTTTTTACAGAGTATTTCGTTGAAATAATTTCGATTACTATTTTTTCTAAATCCATAAATCCCCAAGTTGCTACTCCACCTTCTTGTCTATTTTGACCCACAGAACCTGGATTAATTATAGTGGAATGACACAGCTTTTTTATAAATGGATAATGGCTGTGTCCAACAAGCACAAAATCAATTTCTGGATTGTTAGCTTTTTTGAAAATTTTTGGAGCTGTATCAGGATATAGATATGTGTTTTGATCCCATGGGCTTCCATGATTGAGTTCAAAATTGAATTTTTTTATTTGAATTTGTCTTTTTGCTGGAAGACTATATAATTGTTCTAAGTCTTCTTCTGAAAGCTGATTTTTAGCTAACTCGTGACCCGTTCCATATTTTTCTTTTATTTGATTACTTAAAGTCTTAGAAGAAATAGAATCTTTTAATAAATCTTCATGATTACCTTTAATATTGACTCCATTTAATTGACAAATTCTATCCCAAACTTTCTTAGGTTCATAGTAATATCCAACATAATCCCCTAGGAATAAATACTGCTCTATCTTATACTTTTTGCATTCTTCAAGAACTGCATTTAAAGCATCATAATTTCCGTGGATATCAGATAAAATAGCGATTCTCATTTAAGTATTATTGAATTTAATCTTGAAACAAAAGAGTCTTTTAATGGTACAATTTTAGAAAATTTAGAACCATCAATTTTAAAATTTTTGTTATAATAAAAAGGTGTTGTATTTGGAGTAGCAGCTTTTTTTACAGATATTTTGCTTCCTAAAATTGTAAAATAAATTTCAGCTAAATCTTTTTGATTTAGGTATTCTGATCGTACAACATTAAAAATTCCTGGTTCGAAATTTTCAATTAACTTTAATAAAACATGAACAATATCTTTTACAAAAATAAAGTTTGAAGCACCTGCGCTTTTTATTTGATTTAAACTTCCACCTTTATTAAAAAAATTAATAAAAAAATCCGTCCTTAATGTATAATCATTTCTTCCCAGAATAATTGGAAAACGCAGAATACAAAGATATTTTTTATTGAAGTTTTTAGAAAAATAAGTTTCTGCACTTCTTTTTCCTTCTTGATATGAAATTTCACTTCTTTCTAAAATTGAAGCTTGATTGTTCAATGGACTAAAATCTAATTCTGTATATGTTTCATTTTTTGCATTTTGATCATATACATATGTGGTTGATATAAAAATAATTTTTGGTTTTGTGCCATTTTTCTTTATTGCATCCAATAATTTTTTAGCATCTGGCAAACAAAAACAAATAAAATCAATTACAATATCGTATTTATGCTTAAAGGTTTGTGTTAAAAGTTCTTGGTCCTTACGATCTCCTTGGAAAGAAAATACCCCCTCAATTTTATGCCTAGACAATACCGTAATTTGATAATTATCAGATTCCATCAAATCTTTTATAAAAGCTTTACCCGCATATTTTGTGCCGCCAAGGATTAGTATTTTCTTCATTTTTTATTATTTCATTACATATGTAATACAGGATCTAGATATTTTTGTCTTTACAAAGGCAATAAATATTTCAACATATTCCGTTTTATTGTTTTGGGTTAATTCCTCTAAAACTGGTATTTATTCTCCATAAATTACTTTGTCCTGTGGTTCAGGATTTTTGATTTTGATGCAATGAGAGGAATAATCTGTAGCTCTCACTTTCAAACACAAATTTTGTATATTTTTCATAAAAACCGCTTCTTCACAAGCAATATCAAGTAGTTCTTTTGATTCTTTTTTTGAATCTTTAGCAAAGATACCATTACCCTATTCTGCGTCAATTTTTAAAACCGTTAATTCCTCTTCAGAATAACTTTCTTGATATGAACTAATCGTTAATCTTGATAATATTTTTCCTTGTAATAATCTTTTAATTCTTATTCACTAGAAACCGGAAAAATAAAATAATACACTAAATCATTTTTTTTAACTGTGTAATTCATTTATAATTAGTTTTGAATCATTCTTGATACTACCCATTTTAACACTATTGTTATTTGTAAATGGTTCTTGACTAAAATATTTATTAAATAATTCATTGAAATTATTTTTTATTTGAAGTTTATTTTTGTCAAGAATATTAATAAAATCAATCCTATTTTCAATTAAAAATTGTTTGAAATGAAACTGATCTTTTACTTGATAAACTGGTAATGCGATTGTATTTCTTCTCCATACTTCATGTAAAGTGACACTAGCACCACAAATAGTGAATAATGAATTATCAATAGCATCGATCATTTCGTTAACCGAAAAACCACCAGATAGTATAACAGAAAATTCGTATTCTTTAGCCAAATGATCAATAATAGAAATAATGTTATCAGAAGCTGCAGTGCCTAAACTAACGAAGATGGATTTTTTTTTAATCGGCTTTATAGGACGCTCAAATTCTTTTCTTAATAACACATATTTTTCTCCAGCAAATAATTGGATATTTTCCCAATTATTATAAAGAGAAGAGGATGCATAAATATTTGGATTCCAAACAATTTCTGCTTGATCTCTTATAGGTAAACCCAGATCATCAATAAGAATATTTTTTTTGAAGAATTTGTTGATGGTACTTAGATAACTGTTTTCAAAACGATTACCATCACAAAAAAACAATTGAATATCATCAAGATATTCTTCAGCTTTATTTATTAATTCTTTCGCTTCATTTTCATCACCAGATGTTTGAGATAAAACTATTGTTTTTATTTTTTTTATTTTCAACGCTGCTTCCCATTGAAGATTTGTTATTGCGCAAATAAAGTCTATTTCTAGTGCTTCAAAAATATCTATCAATGCAAGCATTCTAGATCGATGACCATATCCGTAAGCTTCTCTATCTTCAGAACAGATTAATATCATTAATTGAATCTTCTAAATACAGCTTTCGTTGGAGCACCTTTTAAATGGTTCTCATAACCATCACTTAAAATCACTTTATATTTATCTAAACAAGATTCAAATCCTTTAAGAAAATGATTTGTTTCAGTCTTATTAAAACTCAAAGAGGGCACTACAATCCCTTGGAATAAAATATTTTCATTAATCATTTCCTGCATAAAATAAGTTCGATGTCCATTACAAACATCACCATTTTTATTTCTAAAAATAAATGTTGGCATCCAAGCTGCTTTAATTAATTGAATATAATTTTCTAATCCATATTGCTTTATTAACTTCTGTGCATGAAAAATAATTTGATCTCCTATTGAAAGATTATGTCCGATCACATTTTTTTGTTTGAATTCTTCAATTGTTTTTATACCTGCCCTGATCGCATGAGTTTCTCCTCCATGGGTAGTAGAAATTAAAAAGACTTTTTCTTGCTCTTCATTTAAAATTCCACCTAAATCCATAATTTCTTTTTTACCGGTAAGAGCACAAAAAGAAAAGCCATTGGCAATTCCTTTTCCCCATGTTGCTAAATCAGGAGTAAGGTTGTATTTTGAGATAGCGCCTGGAAAATCTACCTTAAATCCAGTAACCATTTCATCCAAAATAAAAACTGCGCCGTTTTTTTTGGTTAATTCAATTGCTTTATGAAGGTAATCTTTAGAAGATAATGAACAAGAACAATTTGAGCAATGTGGCTTTTCAGGTTCAGTAATTACCGCTGCTATTTGATTGGGGTGCTTTTCGAATAAAGCTTTCAAAGATTCAATATTACAAGATTGAAAGGTGATAGTTAAGCCACTAATCTCTTCTGGGACACCTTTATTACAAACTGTTTCCCCAATAAACCAGTCGTCATAGCTATAAAAAGGGTGGTCAGCTGGAAAAGCAACCATTTTTCTTCCAGTATATGCTCGGGCTAATTTAACAGCAGCTGTTGTTCCAGTTGATCCATTTTTAGAAAATTTTATTCGGTCATGTTGTGGAACAATCGAAAGAAAAACTTCCGCCATTTCCTTTTCAATATAAGAGGGTCGCTGAAAATTTACACCATTTTCTAATTCTTCTTTAATTACATCGAGTACTGGTTTATAAGCATGACCTAGACTTACGCTAGTCAATCCCATCGAACAATCTAAAAATTTATTGCCATCAACATCCCAAACATAAGAACCTTTCCCGTATGCGATAGCTGCTGGAGCATTTTCTGGAAATTGATCATCTCCTTTTGAATAAGTATGAGCCCCGCCTGGGATAAGTTGATGAATTTTCGCTTTATATTTTTTTGACTCTTTATTTTCCATCTTTTTCTTTTTTTAGAGAATTAAGATATCCTTCGTTTCTAATTATTTTTTGGTTGAAAAATTTTTCTGAGTTACTTAACAAATATTGAGCATACACTTCCCAATTAGCATCAATTCCTAATTCATTAACAAGTGAATTAAGAGCTATGAAGTCTAGAGGCTCATCTAATGTCATTCTAACAGCAGAATAATCTATTTTTGATGGGAAATCATCTGCTATAAAAATACTCTTACCTTTAAAGGTCGAATTATTTATTATATAAGGTGTTACATGCTCCTTTTCAATTTCAAGCTTTGCTGATTGATAAGCCTTTTTCAAAGCTTTAAAAGTAAATACCTCAATGTCTTGCCCATCAGGATAATTCTCTTTTAGAGTATTGGACCCGTAATCTAATTCATTATCAATCGTAAAGGCAATCACTTGATCAATTAATCCCGCATCAATCAGAGGACAATCGCTTGTTACTCTTACAATATAATCTGGGGTATGTTTTTTTGCTGCATTGTAAAAGCGTTCTAGAACATTATTTGTTGACCCTTGATGATAAAAAACCTCACTTTCTTTTACAATCTTTAGAATTTGATCAACTCCTTTTTCAAAAGTAGTTGCTACTATAATTTTATCACATAAATTAACTTTTTTTAAACGTTTTATATGCAAAGACAAGATAGTTTCATCATTTAAGGGTTTGAGAATTTTACCCGGCAAACGACTACTCCCAACCCTTGCTTGTGTGATAATTATTACACGCATTTTTTTACCATTTACTAGGATTTAAGCATTCTTTTTGATAAACCTTAATTTTTTCAATTTCATAAATCAATTCTTTAGGATAAAATTTATTTGTGTTGATAATCTCTCTCAGTTGATTTTCATTATCAATTCCAACAATACAATAATCGATCAATTCTTTTTGTAAAACATATCCTAAGCAAATATTTAAAATACTTTGATTAAACTTTTCTGAAAGACTTTGCAATCGGTCAATTGCAGGCTTCAATAATTTAAGTTTTTCGGGCAGCTCGCTACCTTTTTTAAAAAGTAATCCTTGTAAAAAAATTGATCGTATGTGAATTTCAATTCCTCTTTCTTTTAAAAAGGTAAAATACGATTCAAATTTTCGATCTAATACATTGTATGGGAATTGAACTAAATCTGGAATCATTTCAAGGTCAAGAAGACGATCTAATTGCTCAGGTTCATAAAGCGAATATCCTATCTTATTAATCTTCCCCTCTTGTTTATTTTGGTTTAATTCGTCCCAAAGAGTTTTGTTTTTAATGAGTGAGTCTGCATTGTGAAAAAGTACTCCATATAATCTCTCTTGGTTTAAAGCTTTTATTGAATCTCTAACTTGATTATTAATTAAACCTTTTGATTCCGAAGTATCTATTTTTGTTACGATATTAAATTGATTTAAAGATAACTGTCCTATTCTATTTTCAGAATTTCCATAACTAGGCGCCGTATCTAGAAGATCTATCCCCGCTGATTTAGCGATTTTCAAAATACGTTTTAAGACTGAGTCATTTGGAATTTCAGATTTATTTGAAATCCCGTATTTCAAACCCCACTGAGCTGTTCCTAGTGCAATTTTCACTTTTCGTTTTTATTAAAAATAGCCATTCTGTAAGCATCCAAGAAGTCACCGTCTAACAAAATATGATTTTTATAATGTCCTTCTGTTTCAAAACCTAATTTTTGATATAATTTGATAGCTTTATGATTCTTTGCCAGTACCCCTAAATTAATTTTATTCAATTTTAATTTTTCAAAACAATATTTTAAAACAGCTTCGGAAGATTCTTGTGCAAAATTTTTCCCCCATGACTCACGATCACCAATTAAAATACCATATTCGCCATATCTATTTAACTGATGGATTGGGTCTATTTTAATATTCCCAATGTGCTTACTATTAGATTTGAGTGTAATTGCCCAAAAATATTTTGGCTTATTTTCTACATCACCAAGATAGTGCTTTAACTTTTTCAGAGTATAATCTCCTCCTGATTCTAAATATTTATTTATCTTTTTATCGTTCATCCAATTTACATACTCTTTACACGCAAATTCATTAGAAAGCGGCTTCAGAAACAAACGATCTGTTTCTAAAGTGTCTAAATCATAAATGCTTTTTAATCTTGGTATCATTTATTAACTTACTTTCTAATCAGTTATCTCCTTTCTAATTTGTAAATTTTTCAAATAGATAATTAGATTAGATGAAAAAGATTCAGTTATTTTTTTATACGGCAGCTTATCATCATGATACATTTCGCCGATATAACCATCAAAAAGTTTACCTTCCATTTTATCTACAAAATTTCTAATCTCCATATTTTCAATATTAAAATCAGATGTATTTATTTCTTTCAATGCTTTAATTATATCTTCTTTAGAATCAATGTTATAACATTTTTTGAAATCAGAATACCAAGGTTTACCAAAAACAAAAGTTGGCTTTTTTTCTAAAATAGCTTGCCAACCCGAACTACCGGTTATTGTAGTTACAATTTTGGCTTTGTTAATCAGCAAGTTTGAATCTTGACTAATATCTAAAAGCCTTGTATTGGGTAAACTGACTATGTTTTTATAAAAACTTATTTTTCTAGCAGAGATTTTCCTAAGATCAACAACCCCTTCGGGATCAAATTGTCTCGGGTGTTCTTTGATGTATATAAAAAATGACGATGGAAGACTTTCTCTTAATAATTCAATTGCCCTTAATTGATTTGAAAAAAATAAACCTTCAGGAACTGTTGATCTTTCTGGCTGAAAATGTAATGGGAAATAGACATAATCTAGTTCTAGATTGGGGCTAACCATATTTTCTTTATAAAATTTAGTCAACTTTTTATTTTGTTTATAACGCCTTATTACCAAAAAGTATATTTGTAATAAACTTATTCCTTTATTTAGGTGAAATGGGCTAGTTACATCTCTAAATCTATAATAATTTATTATTGATTTAAATAGTTTGAAAAAATCAATAATTGATCTATATAAATTATTTTTTCTTTTAAAACTTTTAACAGATAAATCATTCAAGTTTTTGGAGTATTTGATAAATTTTGATTCTTTTTCTATATCTGTTGTTTGAATTTTATTCGAAGGTATGTAATCAAATTTATGATCAAACTTATGTAAATCTCTCCAGTCAGAACGAAAATAGAATTTATTATTAAAGTCGGTTCTATTTAATATTATTGTGTTTTTTAAAAAATATTTAGCTACAAAAAATAAGACAATATCAACAGGAAAGTGAGGTGTTGTGGGAAAGAAAACAAAATTAATATCTTTTTTGATTTCAAAAAATGATTTAAAAAAAATTAGAAGATCATAAAAATAACTTTTGTTTTCTATTATGCTTATTTTTTTTGAAGAACACCTGTCAATAGTAGAGAAAAAAATACTCTCGCATTCATACATTGCCTGTAAAAAATCATTCTCTAAACTCGTTTTTTTAACTAAAGGATGCGCTTCAAAAAGATTTGATTGGTCATACAGTAGAGAAATATCAATTCTATCTATTTTACTAATATTTGTGTCTTTATTAATAGGTTTCCATGAGCCATAACATGAAATATTATTAAACTTATTATGGATGAAGTCAAACTTATCCTGAAAGTGTTTTTTGTCAAGACCTAATGCTAAAATACCTCCTTTTTCCTCCATTTTAATTATTATTAATTAATGCTTTGTAGTCATTAAACTTTTTTACTCCTTTAGGAAGAATTTTATAAATTATATCACAATTTTTTAAGGTTGTTAATCTATGAGCAATTATTATTAAGGTTATATTTTTTGAATAATTGATTATATTTTTCATCACTTTACTTTCCGTTTCTTGATCTAAAGCACTTGTAGCTTCATCAAGTATTAAAATTTCAGAAGAGTTGTATAAAGCTCTTGCTATACCAATTCTTTGCTTTTGGCCTCCTGAAATTCTAATTCCTTTCTCACCTACTTTTGATTGATATCCTCTAGGCTGATTATCAATAAAATCTGTTAGTTCTACAATACTACAAACTTGATTAAGCTTTTCGTAATCAATTTCTTTTTCTGAGTTATTAAACGTAATATTATTTTCTATACTGGTGTCAAATAAGAATATATTTTGGGGGACAACACTTATATTATCTTTCCACCCTTGAATGTTTTTAAAGTTTAAATCTAAATCGTCAACGATGATTCGTCCAGAATTTGGTGAAATTATCCCTGAAAGTATATCAATAAGTGTACTTTTTCCACTCCCAGATTCCCCCGCAATTCCAATTATTTCACCTTTTTGAAGGGTTAAATTTATATCTGTAAAAATTTCCTTTTCATTTTTAGAATATTTAAATTTTAACTCTTTTAATTTGACTGTTTTTTCAAATTTTATATTTTCATATGCTTGCTTGGCTTTCCATGGAGCATTATCACTTATATTTAGGACATTAATTACCCTTTCAATAGCAGCTTTATTTGATTTTAAGTTAATAAAACTTGTATAGAGAACATTGACCTCTGGTAACAACTTTTGAACAGTAATCACAAATGTGATGATTAAAGGCACTAAAACTGTAATTTCTTCTTCATTGCTATAATTATAAGTAATTATAATAATTGATAGAATAATCAAATATTCAAAAATCATTTTTGGTAGTTGACCAATAAAATCCCCCATTGATGTTGCTGTTAGATATTTTGAAGTGACATCTTTATAAGTTTTATAGAATACAGCCTGTGTTTGATTTAAAATAATAATTTTAATTGCTCCTAAAGACTCTTGAATTAGCTTAATAAATGATGAATAATTTTCATTTTTAATATTACTATAGCTCTTCAAGTATTTTAACATTAATTTTCCTGTGGTTATATAAAAAATTGACAACCCACCTATAATAATAAATGCTGTCCATGGACGAAATAAAATCATTCCTATTAAAGCAAAACCTATAATTAAAGACGAATTTATAATCTTCAAAATGGGGAGCAATAGTTTTGACGAAACTAAAAAAGATTGGGTTAATGACGTAATTATATCCCCTGAATTATTATTGGAATGAAATCGATAGGATTCATTAATTATTCTCCAGTACATCAAAGACGATATTTCTTGAACAATAATTCTTGAGAGATTAGTTCTTAGATAAATTAATAATGATTTGAGTAAGTAAGAGATGGTAGTCAAAATGAAAAACCCTAGAGTAACTGGAAAGTAAATTTCAACGGGTTCGGATATTTCAAAATATACTAGTAAAGGTTTAAAATATTCATTATTAAAAACAATAGATGGATTGATGAAAATACTAACAAAAGGAAAAATAGCACCTATACTAAATACTTCTAATAAAGAACTAAAGAATGTTATAAATGATAATATAATCAATTGAATTTTTCTTCTTCTAGAAATAATTCTGAGTATTATCTTAAGTGATTTTGTTTCTCTAATCTTGAGCATAAATATTTACTTGGAAAAATTAATAATACTAATATAAAGAACGAATTTTCTGCTTTTCCTAGCTATCCCAAACCAAGTAATCTGAAGTGGAGAATTAGATGTTTTAAAACCACACATTTAATTTTATAGGATAAAATTCACAAAAAATTGGTGTTATATATTTTAGAACTTTTTTTATCTAATAAATGATGAATTAATTCACATTCAACTATTCCAACATCCATTTTTATCTAACCTTTTTATCTATTGAAAAATTTACTTCTCATAATTTAATTTTTCCTGATAACAAAAATCTTATGTGATTGCAGACTTACATCAATAGGCTGAATACAGTCATATATATAAAAACTCTTTTTGGACCAATTAATCAAAACCCATGGCAATATTTCTGTTTCTACACCCCAGGGATCAATATGATTAGCATGTAAGCGACCATGACTACGTGAATGCTCTAAAAATAAAAGTCCTCCTTTTTTTAAGGATTTTATCCAATTATTTATGGCTTTTTCTGGATCATGGGCTTGGTCGTGAGAATTAGAGTAGATTAGATCAAATTTATTTTTCCAATCTTTCTTAATTTCATGAAAATCCCAAATTAATGTATTTGTAATTTTTTCAGCTGATGGTTCAATTTCAGTACCAAATATATATGACCCTTTAGGTAATTCGTCTTGTAACATCTTTTGTTCAGCTCCAGTTCTAGTCCCATGACAAATGCCATTAATAACATGTTCTCCAAAATATTCCATAGAATATTCAGCTATTTGTTTCATTCTTTCCTTGGTAGACCAAAACTGTTTTTCCTGTTCTTCTTTTCCTTCAAGGAGCGGCTTAAGTCTCATAGAAGTCTTGGCTTTTTGTGTATCTAAATATGAATCATAGTCCTTATGAATATATTTTATAAATGGATCAAAATACTTTTTTTCACGAAGATCAATTGTAAAATATCCTCTCCCGTTTTTTAGAATACTGTAACAAACTTTTTCAATCTTATTGAATATGTAGCTTATTATTTTATTGTAAACATAGTTTACTATTTTCTTTAAAAGATCAAATGGTGTATTAAAATTTAATTTCATTAGTATTATTTAAAATAAATTATTTCCTCTATTAAAATTACTTTTTTATTTTTATTAGTTGTCCAAAGCGCAACTGTCTAATATTGAGCTTTAGATATTTTACATACCCATTCTTAATTTTTATAGAATGAAATATACATCAAATATAGATTATCTGTTTAGATGCTTTTTTATCTTATAAATTATGAATCAATTCATGTTCTAGTCCTTCAATACCAATTTTCATAAGTATGTTTTATTTGATTTTCGAAAGGTTAAATGATATTATTTTGTTTGATTTTCTTGCGCCTCATTTTCTAACTGTTTTTAATTAAATTTAGATTGAGTTCTCCATAGGGATCCAATCTAACTAATGGACTTGATTTCTTCAATGTTAGATCATTATTTATTATCCAATTTAATGGAGGATTTCTAAATGAAGTTCTTGTTGTAAAATTTGCATACAATATTTTTCTCCCTTTTTTAGGGTTTCTTGAACCACGATGCAAACAGCTTACCGTGTCAATTAGAAAGGTAGATCCCCTTGGCCCAATTAGGGAAATATGTTTTGCTCCCTTATCTAAAACATCCTTCAACCCATCATCATGAGAAGAATATTTTTTCCTCTTAACTCCCCATTTATATCTTGTCTTTTTAATAATTAAACTAGTCTCTTGTTTTTCAATTATTTCTGTTGGTCCCATTTCTTCGTCTATGTCCTCCAAAAAGACGAAAATCTTAACTAATTTACTATCATCAAAATCAGAATGAAATAATTGCGAACCACTGAATTGTTCCAAAGAAGTTGGTGGAGAATACAACAGTTTGAGCTCACTTAAAAGTGGTAGTTCACCTAAGTATTTGGCAATTGGATAAACAAAAGATGGATGTGTTAAAAACTGATTGAACAACTTGACTTGATCTGGATATTTGCTTAAATCAAGCCCTTTTAAGTAACTTTTACCTGTTGGGTTTAAATCGAAGTGTTGATTAAATATCCCTAAACCCGCTTGTATTGATTGTTCTTTTAAGTCTTTCAAATTATTAGTCAAATCTTCATCAATAACATTTATCCAACCTTTCCTATTTAATTTACTAATAATTTTTTGAGAGTTAGAACAAGGTTTTTCAGTTGAAAATATCCTATCGGATCTTTTTTGCAACAAACCGAAAAAACCCTTGTAGAGTTTTCTTGAGAGTAATGATTTATAACATCTGCCAAAAATTTTATTTAGCACAAAAAAAATGACTTTGTTAATAAAGGAACTTTTTTTTGGATTCATGACTTATTTAATTTTAATTATTCCCAATTATTTATGTGCTTCTTGTCAACTAAACTGGCAAAGCGGCCTCTGTAATAGTCTCTATTCAATAATTCTTCCCGAGTAAGTGCTCTTAAAGACACCCCTAATGTTTTTTCCCATTCGGGATATTCTTCATTAATAAGACTTATCATTTTTGGTCTGGAAAGTTTTGCAAAATCTGAAAGTTCTTTTAATTCTGAAGGATTAATTGAAACGGGACCATCTCTTGTTTGATCTCTTTCTAAAATTGTAAAATGCCTTTCTATACAAGACGCACCAAGAGCTAATGCTATTTTACTTGCAATTACTTCAGTTTCTTCTACTTTAGTATGGTCTGAATACCCTACATTCTTAGTATATCTTCTCAAATAATCCATCCTCCTTAAGTTCAAGTCTTTTAGAGGAGTCGGATAGATCGTTGTACAATGAAGAAAATGATAATTACTTCCTTCTAAAATTTTCGCTGCTTCTTGAATTTCATAATCAAATGTTGAACCAGTAGAAACAAAAAGGGTGCTCCAATACTTTTTGACTTCCCGTAATAATGGATAAGAAGCACAATCATAACTAGCTATTTTTATCGCTTCGTAACCCATGTCTTTAAGTTCTTTAGCAGAATTCAAAGAAAAAACTGTTGCCATTGATCCAATCCCAGCAAGCTTACATTCGTCTGCAAACCAAATTTCTTGCTCAATTGTTAAATCTAATTTTTTTAATCTTTCAAATTCTTGTTTGAATGGGCGTTTTATGGAGAGAGTTTTACCATTAGAATCTATAACACCTTGATCAAACCTTTCACGGTTAGTCAATTCACTTGACCTTATGGCTTGTAGTTTTACAAAATCTGCTCCATTTTCAACAGCTGCGTGGATTTGTTTTTTTAGAATTTCAATATCGCCATTATGATTTTGGCAACACTCTGCTATGATGTAGGGTTTCATGTACTTTGTTTTAAAAATAAGTTTGTAATAAATTCTCTGGTTTTCTCTATAGAACTTTTACCATATCCCCCCATATGTGGAGTGATTATTAAATTGTTGTTAGTTTTAGAATAATCTAAAAGTTCATTATAAACTGTTTTTTCTTTATCCCAAGAGGAATCTTCCCATAGAACGTCTAGTGCAGCTCCTTTTATTTTATTATTTTTTAATGCTTTAAGAAGTGCCTTTTCATCTATCAGTTCTCCCCTTGCCGTATTAATCAAATAAGCCTCTTTTTTCATTAAACTAATTTTTTTGGTATCGATAAAATTAATATTCTCTTTAGTCCAAGAAATCAAAAGAATTATGTAGTCAGAGTTTTCTAGTAGATTGTCCAAGTCAGTTTTTTCTAAATATAAAGGTTTGCTATGGAAAGCCTTGTCATCTAAATCATATGCCAATACATTCATCCCAAATACCTGGCCATATTCTCCAATAATCTTTCCTAATCTTCCATAGCCAATAATTCCAAGGGTTTTCTCATTGAGTTCATCTGCTAAATAAGGATTTCTATCCCACTTTTTCGCTTTTTGTGTATATGTAATTGCTGGGTGTAAGTTTCTAGCAATTGACAACATAAGAGCCCAACTATGCTCTGCTGTTGATTTTACTTGGCTTAAAAAATCTTTTTGATTTTTTAAGCCAATAATTTGAATTTTTTTTTGATTAGCATACTCTTCGTCAATATGATTATAACCAGTTGTGGGTGTACATATAATTTTCAATTTACATAACAAATCCATTTGTACTTTCCCAATACTCAATCCTAATTTGGTAAATACAATCTCAAAATCTTTACCCTTAAGAAATGCATCAAAAGCAGACTGATTATTAAACGAGGCATATGTAACATCATAGTTTTCTTCTAATTTCTTAAGAGAACTGACCGAGTAAGTTTCTCTTTCTAGGTGTAATATTTTATTTTTACTATTCATCCTTAATCACAGCCCACCTTTCGAAATCCCCTGAATAAGTTTCATATTTAAAAGGTTTGTCTTTTTTTTTATCAAAAAATTCATCTGTGGCTATTTTTGCTCCAGGAAATTTCAAAGAATAATACTCGTCCAAATACATATAGCCTTTATTAGACAACCTATTATAGACAAAGGGTAATGATTTTTTATACCCCTCATACAAATCACAATCTATTAATGAAGCAAAGAAAATTTTCTCTTTATCTGATTCATTCATTGTTTTTGAAAAATCTCCTTTTATTAGTTTAATATTATCAAGACCTAGATAAATAATCTTTCTCTCCAATTCCCGTAATGAATTTTTAGAAAAATCTTCTGAAGTAGAAATATTTTTTACGTTGACCTGTGTCTGTTTTACAAAAGATTTGTAGGTATGGTTTAGCTTATAATCTTCATAGTGTTCTTTTGTGATTTTACCCTTTTTAAACAAAATCTCAAAGTTTTCCAAAGCATCATTTGAATGATAACTAGGAAACCCTTCGAAACTATCATAGCCCCAAATGATCTTATCACTATTTAATTCCTTTAACAACATAGCGGTTGCCAAAACAGAAAAACCTCTATATACTCCCACTTCACAAATATCTCCATCTAAGCTCCTGTGATTTTTTATGATATAATCGTAATAGGGTTTTAATTTTCCTGGTCTTTTGTAATTATCAATACCTAAAACATTAAACTCCCAGTCTTTAAATAAATTTTTCATTAATTGTTTCTTTTGTTTTCATAAATCCATTTAGCAAATTCATAATCATTAGGGCTATCTATATTAATCGAATCGTAGTAAGACATTACATGAGCTAAGGAGGTTTTTCCTTTGAAAGATTTATTCAAAAGAGAATTTCTTCTAGTTAAATAAATAGCCCCATTTCTTATATACATAGACCGTAACTCTTGCCTATTTTGATTTTCAACTATCTCACAAAAATCTGGATCAATTAGATATCCTTCTTCAATATACTTCATTCTTGCAGGATGATTACTCTTTACATCTACTACACTTATTACACTATCTACTTTTTCATTGTTATGAAGTAAATCTATCGAGTCATTAATATCTTGACTACTCCTAAAGGGTGTAGTCGGTTGAAGATACATTACAGCTTCATAAGTTTTATTTTGTAGACGCTCCATTTCTTTTAACCCGTGAATGGCAACATCTATTGAGTTTGAAGTATCTAAAGCTAGTTCCATAGGTCTTTTAAATGGCACTAATGCTCCATATCTTAAAGCAGTATCTGCAATTTCGTCATCTTCAGTACTTACGATTACACTATCAAGGTTTGATTTTAAAGCCTCTTCAATTGTATGAGCAATAAGAGGTCTCCCCCCAAGTATTGAAATATTTTTTCTTTCAATCCCTTTTGATCCACCTCTTGCAGGAATGATTCCCAATATATTCATATGTTATACTTTTATTCCTTTAATTGATGATAAAATATTACTTAATCCTAAGTATATAGATGGCTTAACCGATAAGATTTCTTTATCTTGAAAGAGGTCCCATCCATCAAATATGATGGGTTTTTCTTTCATATTTGAGACCATATTGAATGGATTTATTTTTTGGAATTTTGTATGATTATTTAAAAATAAAACAGCATCAAATTCATCAAATCCTGAATTGATGTCGTGGTAGCTTAAACCAATAGATTCTATTTCTTCACTTGAAGCTACTGCATCATAACCGTACAAATCATAGTTATGCTTTAAGAATATTTTTATAATCTCTACTGAGGAAGAATTTCTTATATCACCCGTCTCTGGATAACCTTTAAAGGCTAACCCACAGAATAGAATTTTATTTTTTTTACCCTCTTTGCCTACTAACTTTAATGCTTTCATAAATTGTTCATAAACAAAATTATGCATTGACTCATTAACTTTTCTTCCATTTAGAAAGAGTTTATGATTTATTGAATGCTGATCTGTGACAAAAGAGAAAATATAAGGGTCTTTTGTTAAGCAAGGTCCGCCAACCCCTGGACTTGGATAAGGGATAGGGTCCCTTATATAACCTTTATTTGATGAGTTGATAAGTCGGTGAGCATTAATATTATATTTTGAAGCAATTTTTGCTATATGATTAGAAAAAGCAAAAATATAATCCCTAAAACTATTATTGATTAGCTTCACCATTTCAGCCTCTTCTAAACTAGTCACCGTAACTATCGTTGAAGTAATATCTCTAAAAATTGCAGATGTCACCCTTATAGAATCTTGATTAAATCCTCCGATAATTTGTGGTAAACTTCTCAATTCCTTAATTGCAGATCCTTCTGCGGTTCTTTCTGGAGCAAAAGAAAGGTGAAAATCAATTCCACAAACAAGCCCAGATTCTTTTTCTAAAATATCTTTTACAAAGTTTCTAGTTGTTCCTACAGGAACTGTGGATCTCAAAACCACTAGGTTCCCTACAGAAAGTTTTCTACCTACACTGAAAGAAGCACCTTCAAGGTAATCCATATTAGGAACCATTTCTTCATCACTATTACAGAAAATAGGGGTACCTACAGAAATAATAAAAACATCACTTGTATCAACCTCTTTTTCAAAGATTAAATTTCTGTTTAAATTTTCATTTAATAGTTCTAAAAGACCATTTTCGAAAATATGAGACTCTCCTTTTTTGAGAAGATTTAGTGTTTTTTTATTAGATTCGATTCCTGTAATATTGAATCCTGAGTCAGCCATAACAAGAGCTAAGGTCAATCCTACATAGCCCATTCCAATTATTGATATGTTTCTGTGGATAGCTACTTTTTGTTCCCATAATTCGTGGTAGCCAATAATGCGAATAGGTGTATTTTTATCATCAACTAATATAATCTTATCTAAAAACTTTGATGATTTTCTATTCCTTATATTTAATTCTTCAGGTAGTTTTTCTAGAATTATTGATAGGCTGTCAGAAGAATTAAAAGTTATTGGAGAATCTATCATATACTTATATGCTTTTTCCTCTAAGCTAGTATCTTTAAGCAAGGCTCTTCTGATGTCTCCCTGTGAGATAACTCCGATTAAGCTCTTATGGTTGTTAACAAATAAAGCAATTCCACTGGGTAAATTATATGTTGAAGCTTTATCGAATTTATCCAGTACTTCTTTTAAAGAAGTTTCTTTTGAACAAAAAAGGTTTGAGATCTTATTTTCCATTAAGCTATTGCATTTAAAATTTTGTGAGCTGCATCTTGATGTCCATTTATTTTTTGATTTAACAAATTTTGGTGATGCATTTTATGTGTTTCATTTAAGTCCAAAAAGCAATTTATTTTCTGTAATTGATCCTCTTCAATAAAATTGCCCTTAACTTTAATTGCTATACCTAGACCCAATGATTTAACCTTTTTAGCATTATGAATAATTTCTATGTTTTTATTGTCATAGATTGCTATAAGGGGAATTAAATAAGAAACGCAATCTGTCAAAATTCCTATACCAGGTCTACAGATTATAATATCAATAGCTATAAAGCACTCTTCCGTGAAATCAAAAAGTTGGACATTTAAGAATTCATCTGAATTACTAATTTTAAATTTTTTATACAGTTTTGTGTCTAAAAATATTTGTTTAGTACTATTGATTGTTGCTAATCTTTCTGTTAAGTTTAAAAAAATATCGTCTAATTGCTCTGTCCCTCCTGAGGTGACAAGAATTTTGTTATAAATTTTCTCTTTTTTAGTAACCTTTCTTTTAGTAAACCATGGTACACCACTTACTATTACTTTTTCAAGCAGAAAATCCATATACATACTTTCTAGAACTATTATTTCAGGTTTATAATCAGTAATTATTTTCTTTTGGAATTCTCTAATTTTCTTTGCTTCTTCATAATCATCTTTTATAATGTCGTGCCATAAAAAGGATCCCATCAAGAATGTTCGTTTATTTGCCAGTAATGGAGCTAAATTATTATCTGAAATAACTAAATCGCTACTTAAAATTATTTTATTTGTCTTAAATTCATCAGTCCATGATAAATAATTGGAGTAATTTAATGAACTGGTATCTAACCAATTTGGCTCATTCTCCATTAAATAGGTATCAAATTTTAAACGATATATCTTTGAATTTAAACCTTTCTTTAAAAAATTAAGTTTTGATTTATTAGAAATAATATTAAAATTTATTTCTGGGTTTATTTTATATATTTCATTTAAAACCTTTAAGCTTCTTTTACAATGGCCATATCCATTTGAGCAAATCACAAAGGTTATAATTTTTTTGTCTATTTGATTTTTAAAACTTTTCAATAAAAATAATGTTTCTGTATTTTAAAATAAGTTTTGAAATCCAATGGGTTGGGTTATTAGGGAAACTACTTTCTCTTGTTCTTCATAAGTTAGACCAGGAAAAATAGGGATACTAATTGCCTCTTCATAGTACTTTTCTGCCTGTTCAAAACCATTATTGGTAAAACCTAATACTTTATAATAAGGTTGTCTATAGATAGGAATGTAGTGAACATTAACTAATACCCCTGCAGCACGAAACTTTTCAAATAACTGTTTATGAGTAATACTTTTATTCTTCTTAAGACGAATAATATATAAATGCCATGAAGAATTCGTGTCCTGATGTTGCTTAGGAGTTTCCACTATGGAATCCTTTAATAATTTATCATATCGCTTTGCAATAGCCTTTCTTTTTTCTATGAATTCATCTAAACGATTCATTTGACTTAAGCCAAGGGCAGCTTGTACGTCATTCATACGATAATTTAAACCGAGATTTAATTGCTCATAATACCAAGGTCCATCTGGTGCTTTACTCATTTCTGAAGCTTGTCGAGTAATTCCATGACTCCGGTATCTTCCGATCAAATTAGATAATATAGTATCATTCGTTAAGCACATACCCCCTTCACAAGTTGTAATAATTTTCACTGGATGAAAACTAAATACGGCAATATCACTGAATTCACAATTTCCGACTGGCTTCCCTTTATAAGTGGCTCCAATGGCATGTGAGGCATCCTCTATAATTTTAAACCCATATATCTTTGAAAGTGCATATATTTTATCCATCTCACAACTCTGTCCAGATAAATGTACAGGAATAACTACTTTAGGTAAATTTCTCTTAGCCTTAGCTTCTATAAGTTTTTTTTCTAGTGCTATCGGAGACATATTGTAACTCCCCGCATCTATATCAACAAAATCAACATCTGCATTACAATATAAGGCACAATTAGAAGAAGCAACAAATGAAATGGGGCTAGTCCATACTAAATCACCTTTTCCTATTCCTATTGCTAAGCAAGCAATATGTAATCCACTGGTAGCACTGTTACAAGCATAAGCATAATTTACTCCACAATAATCAGCTACTTTTCTTTCAAACTTTTGGATTGTTGGTCCTTGAGTAATAAAATCAGAACGCAAGACATCTACAACTTTTTGTATGTCTTTATCTGAAATATCTTGTCTTCCATAAGGTATTACTAAACGCTCTTTCTGAACTTCACTTTCTAATTTTAGTTGATGTATCTGTTGCTCTATCGAAGGAACCGATGAATCTAAAAAAGTACATAGTTTATGATTACTTAGACTCATGTCTTTTGGTCGAACAATCAAATTTACTGCATTCTCAATGCTTGTTTTTTGAATTAGTTTAATAGGATAGCCAAAAGCTTTCGCTATCATTAAGCCAAACTGATATTTTGTGATGCGTTCATTAGAACAAACATTAAAGACTCCCTTAGCTTCTTTTTCTATGAGTATATTAATTTTTTCACTTAATGTCTTAACTGAAATTGGTGTATAATAGACATCGCTAAACAAATTAGACGACTTATTATTTTCCAAACTTTTTAGGATTTTATCTGAAAATGAAGCTTTGTACTCTGGACCCCATCCAAAAAAATTGGTGCGAATTATTAATGCGTTAGGGTTACTTCTTAAAATAGCCTTTTCCCCCTCACCTTTTGTTTTTCCATAAATATTAACTGCTGAAAAACTAACTTTTTCATCGGCAAAAGCTGTTGAACCGTCAAAAAGATGATCAGTAGATATGTGAACTAACTTGATTTTCATTTCTAAACAGGCAGTAGCAATATTACTTGCAACTTCTACATTTATTTGTTTAGCCAATTCAGGATATTCCTCACAAGATTCAACGCTGGTTAAACCAATACAGTTGATTACAATATCAGCTTTCACAGCATGTAATTCTTTCGCGATAAGATCAACAGAGTCGTAATTAAGATAAATAGTCTTGTGCTTACTATGTTCTAGTTTTCTTTGATGAAGTGCAAGAATAAAATAACATTCTGGATAGTTCTGTTTTATCCAACTTTGCGCTAATAAGCTTGATCCGCCTGTAAATACTACTGTTTTCATTTTAAATTAACCCTATTTTATCTTTATTTTTATCTATCCACTTGGCGAGTTCCTCTTTACTCATCCATTCTTTGTTGTTATCTGAACTGTACAAAAAATTTTCTGGAACTGCTTTTCCATCTTTGATACGATTAGGGTCTTTTGACCAATTATGAATGGCTGGTAGAATCTTAAAATGCTCATCATATTCAAAAGTATGGGGGGCGTCTTCAACTCCTATCATTTGTTCATGAAGTTTTTCACCTGGTCGAATCCCAATAATTTTTTGCTCTGCTTCTGGGGCAACAGCTTTTGCAATATCAATGATGTTCATAGAAGGAATTTTTTTTACATAGATTTCTCCTCCTAGCATATCTTCAAAAGCATGCCAAACCAGCTTCACACCTTCTTCTAAGGTAATCATAAAACGAGTCATCCGATCATCTGTGATAGGTAATACTCCTTCTCCTTTTTTCTTTAAAAAGAATGGAATTACAGAACCCCTAGATCCCATTACATTTCCATAGCGCACCACTGAAAATTGAGTCTTATCAAAAATTATGTGTGAACTCCCTGCAACAAATAATTTATCTGAAGCTAATTTTGTTGCCCCATAAAGATTAATCG
>TARA_B110000027_G_scaffold134269_1_pt1 | contig 25994 bp, 25 predicted proteins | sample TARA_B110000027 | Tara Oceans TARA_B110000027 (sample SAMEA4397101) | marine metagenome | biome: Polar Biome; feature: [SRF] surface water layer (ENVO:00010504); material: water (ENVO:00002006), including particulate matter (ENVO:01000060) such as... | depth 5 m
TTCGATTCTTTGACATTCAATTTGGGAATAAATCATCCAATAACACCTTTTCTTAAAGATTATGACATAACATATACTATCCGTAAATGTTGGTATGGGGGTCATATGATGAGAATTAATAATGAGAAATATTTTTTAGACAAATTAGATAAAATCGATAATAATAAATACCTTCAATTAGAAGAGAGTGACAGTAAAAAAATACAATTTGATTTTTTATTAGAAAACAAATTATATGATCTTCCTCCCTCAAGCAATATAATATATAATATTCCATTTATGGATCAAATTTAAATTGATGAGGATAGCATTAGGAACTGTTCAATGGGGCTTAAAATATGGCATTGCCAACACAAAGGGTATTCCTGGTGACCAAGAGTTAAAATCGATTATGACTATTGCTCAAGAGAATAATATTACTTTATTAGACACCGCAGCTCAATATGGTTGTGCAGAAGAAAGAATAGGACAAATCTTAACACCAGATCATAAAATAATAACAAAAATCAGCTCATTTACAGACGAAAATTCTATCAATGATCAAATTCAAAATTCAATTAAAAATCTTAAAGCCGATAATATTTACGGCTGTATGTTTCACACAGGTTATGATTTAATTAAAAACAAGAATCTCTGGGGCGAGCTCTTGAAATACAAAGAATCTGGTGTAATTCAAAAAATAGGCTATTCTTTGTATGATCCCAGTTTCTTAGTAAAGCTATTAGAAGCTAATTTTATACCTGATATTATTCAACTTCCCTATAGTGTTTTGGACAGAAAATTTGAACCATATTTTAATTTATTAAAGAAAAATAATGTAGAAATACATGTTAGATCTATTTTTCTTCAAGGGTTGTTTTTTAAACCTATAAACAGACTTGATTTCAAATTTAGAGATTTAAAAAAACCACTTAAAGAGCTTCAGAATATAGCTAAAAAATATAAATTATCAACACTTGATCTTGCCCTATGCTTTGCACTTCAAAACCCCCTTATCGACTATGTTGTCTTAGGGGTAGAGACAGCAAAACAGTTAAAAGAAATTATAGCTGCTTCAAAACAAAATTTATCAAAAAAAATACTAAAAGAAATAAAAGCTATACAGCCTAAAAATTTAACCATTTTAAATCCAGTTAATTGGAAATGAAAAATAAACTTAAAATTATTGCAGAAATTGCTCAAGGATTTGAAGGTAATTTTACACAATCTAAATTATTAATTAGTGCTGCAGCAAAGTCAGGAGCAGATGCTGTAAAATTTCAACTGGTTTATGCTGATGAATTAGCTACAGCTGATTATCAATATTATTCACTATTTAAAAATCTAGAAATGTCAGAAATGCAATGGAAAGATTTAAGCGACTACGCCATTTCTTTGGGTTCAAAATTAATAGTGGATGTTTTTGGTGAAAAAAGTTTAGAAACTGCTGAAAATATTGGGATTGATACTGTAAAAGTTCATGGGACTGATGTTACAAATCTAGGATTATTAGAATCGATATCTTCCTCTTCTATAAAGATGGTGATTTTAGGTTTAGGTGGAGCACATTGGAAAGAAATTGAGAATGCTCTTAAAATTTTCAATAGTAAATCATTAGTATTGCTATGTGGTTTTCAGGGTTACCCTACTAAAACAGTAGACAATCATATTGCACGCATGAATGTTATTAAGGAGAAAGCAAAATCAATTCATACTGATTTCGAAATGGGTTTTGCTGACCACCCAAAAGAAAATCAATATTCTTCAACAATATCTTTGGTAGCAATTGGTGCAGGAGCCAGTATAATTGAAAAACACCTAACACTTGGTAAAGTAATGGAAATGGAAGATTTTGAATCTGCACTAAATCCAGATGAGTTTCAACACTTTGTAACACAATTAAAGACTGGAAAAAAGGCTTTGGGACAGTTTACTGAAAATGATGATTTTGGTATGAGTGAGGCAGAAAGAACCTATAGAGAAAACGTTCGAAGAGATGTTGTAGCAAAAAAAAAAATTACTAAAGGCGAAACTTTGAATGTTCAAAATACGACGTTAAAAAGGACCGAGCAGGTCAATACTATTAAGCAATTAGAACTAGTGTTAGGGAGAACTGCCAAAAATGTGATTCAAAAAAATCAATCCATAGAAAGAAAAGATATTAATTAGTAATGAAAAGAAAATTAGTTGCAGCAATAGCATGCAGAAATAATGGATCTCGACTTTATGGCAAGCCATTACAAAATCTTAATGTTCAAACAGGTTACAAGATAATTGACTATATTATTGATTCGTTGAAGCTGATAAATTGTATTGATGAGTTAATTCTTGGGATTAGTGAGGGCAAAGAAAATAAAGTGTTTATAGATATTGCAAATCAAAAAAGCTTAAAATACATTATTGGAGATGAATCAGATGTGCTTGAAAGAATTATCCATTGCGGGGAGATAGGAGAAGCTACAGACATTTTTAGAATCACAAGTGAATCACCTTTTTTATACTATCAAGCAGTTGAATCATTATGGATTAAACATCAAAATGAAGAACTTGAAGCTACATTTTATGATGAGATAGTAGATGGATGTGGTTTTGAGATTATCAAATTATCAGCTTTAAAACAGTCACATAAAGACGGCAAAACAAAACATCGTTCAGAGTTGTGTTCACTTTATATTAGAGAAAACAAGGAAAAATTTAAAATTCATAAAGCCTCTGCCCCAAGATTCCTCTTTAGAAAAGATCTTCGATTGACGGTAGACAATCCAGAAGATTTAGTTTTGTGTAGAGCTATTTATAAAGAATTTATAGATTTTGCACCTCAAATACCAATAGAGAAAATAATATCATTCTTAGATAAAAGCCCCCATTTAATAAATCTAACTTATCCTTTTACTGAAGAAGGTTATAAAACAATGTATTTATAATATGAAACAAGAATACTCTAAAATTTATAGTAAGGAAATCCATGAATTAATTCCAGGAGGTGCACATACGTATTCAAAGGGAGATGATCAATTTCCTGAAAATGCACCAGCAGCTATTTCTCACGGTAAGGGAGCTTATGTTTGGGACGTTGATGGCAATAAATTTTTAGATTGTTCAATGGGCCTCTCAAGTGTTTCTTTGGGGCATGCTCATAAACCTGTCTTAGATGCTGTGAAAACAGAAATGGATTTAGGGGTTAATTTTCAAAGACCCTCCTATATTGAGCGAGAGATGGCACATACATTTCTTGATTTAGTCCCCCAGCATCAAATGATAAAGTTTACTAAAAATGGATCTACAGCCACATCTGCAGCAGTAAAGCTTGCGCGTGCAAAAACAGGGAGAAAGTATGTTGCTTTCCCATCTGACCATCCATTTTTCTCCTATGATGACTGGTTTATAGGAAAAACACCGTGCAACAAGGGAGTTCCAGTGGAATTTTCTCAATTTTCATTGACATTTAAGTCGTGTGACATAGATTCATTGGAAAAACTTTTTGAAGCATACCCTAATCAAATTGCGGGGGTAATTATGGAGCCGGAACGAGTAACTTGTTCGAATTGTTTATGCGACTTTTCTGTTGAAAATTACCTAAAAAAAGCAATCAAATTAACGAAATCTAAAGGAGCCGTTTTTATTTTAGACGAAATGGTAACTGGATTTAAGATTGATTTGCCAGGGGCTATTTCAAAATATAATTTAGATCCAGATATAGCTACTTGGGGAAAAGGAATTGCAAATGGATTTTCTTTTTGTGCTTTAACAGGAAAAAGAGAAATAATGAAATTAGGCGGGATTAAAAATGATGGGGAAGAAAAAGTTTTTCTTACTTCTACTACTCATGGCGGTGAAACACATGCAATCAGAGCAGCAATTAAAACAATTGAAATTTTTAAAGAAAAAAAGGTTGTTGAGCACAATAATTCAATTGGTAAAGAATTCATTAATAGGGCAAATGATCTTATAATTAAATATCGCATAGAAGACTCAATAGGGGTTATACCGTGTCCATGGATTATTGCTTTTACATTTAAAGATAAAGAAGGGTTAGACTCGTCTACCCACAGAACCTTCTTTTTACAAGAAATGATTAAAGAGTATATTCTTTTTCAAGGGGTCTTCATCCCCTGCTATAAGCATAATGAAGAAGAAGTGAATTTTTTTATGCAGGGGTTTGAAAAGGCACTTATAAGATATATTAATGCATTTAAACTAGATTCAATTTCTTCTCAATTATTAGGAGAACCGATAAAACCAGTTTTCAGAAAAATATTATGATTAAGAAATTTCATGTTGTTATTGGAGGTGGGATTGCAGGTATTTGTACCTCATTATTTTTGGCCAGAAAAAATGAATCTGTTCTTCTAGTTGAAAAAGGCTCTAGTTTGGGGGGCTTGTTGAAATCTACTTCTCCTTTTGAAAATGAATTCCACTTCGATTATGGAACTCATTTTATAGCTCAGACAGGAAATGAAGAATTAGACAACTTACTTTTTAAAAACATCGAATTAAACCAATACGACTATTTAAAAGTAGGGTCTTTTTATGAAAATTTATTTGAAGGTAATGGTTTTGTTACTGATTTCCACTTATCAAAACGGAATGAATATTTTGATCAAATTAATTTAAGAGATCGAAATCAAGAGGCAAATAATTTATATGATCAGCTAGCAGGTAGTTTTGGAGAAGGATATACCAATAATTTATTTGACCCTATATTAAAAAAGTTTTTTGGCTATACCTCAAAAAAACTTAAACCAGATTCTCATAAACTTTTTGGATTAAATAGAATAATAACTTCTAGTAAAGAGAAGGTTGACCAACTTAAGACATCCAATGCCTATTATAATGATCTACTAGCTTTTCACAGTTATAAACAAGGACAATCTAAATTAAAAGCTCTTTACCCTAAAAATAATGGTATTGGAAAATGGATTGATCATCTAGTAAAGCAGCTAGAGACTAATGGTGTTGAAATTATGCTAAATGCATCATTAGAAAAAATTAATGCCTATCAAAATAAAATAAAGTCCGTAACTATAGATAATAAAGAATTCAATATCGATCAACTATATTGGACCGCACCAAGTGTATTTATTTACCCTTATTTTAAGCTAAAAACACAAACTTTTTTGTCTAGATTAAGAAGTTATTTAGTACACTTTGTTGTCGATAAAGATTACTTAACCTCGTTATACTATTTTCAATGTTTTGATCCAAGTTTTAACACATTTCGAGTAACACTTTATGATAACTTTTCTTCACCTTGTCATGAAAACAACAGGAGAATAACTGTTGAGGTACTGCTAAAAGAAGACCAAGAAATAAATAATAACTTTAATCAAAAACTATTTAATGAATTGATTCAAATGAAAGTCATCCCACATGACACAAATGTATTGCATGAAAAGAATTTAATCATACCTAACAGTTTTCCGATTCTCAAAAATGATTTTTATAGAAATCAACCACCAGAAGATCAACTAACTAAAAACTTTAATAATTTACATTTTTTTGGAAAAGCTTATTCAAAAAAATGGTTCATGAGTGAAGTAATTGAAGAAATTTACAAAAAAGTTAATGATTAAAATTTTATTTAATTGCAATCAAACCCAGAAACAAGGGCTTGGACACTTTTTTAGATGCTTAAACTTTGCAAGGCATATGAAGATGAAAAAAAAGTTTGAAATCTCATTTACTGGAATGTTTTCACATTTTTCGTTATTGATACTTAAAAAAGAATATTTCAAAGTATTTAATTTGACTTGCGATGAAGACTTATTTATAAACTTGATTAACTATGATTTTATAATTACAGACAGGTATGATATTAATCAAAATCATCTAGATAAGCTCGCTTTCAATAAGAATATTAAATCAATAATTATTGATGATTTCAATACATTAAATTTCATAAAACAAGATCTAGTAATCAATTTTAGAGTGGGAATTAATCATTATTGTTATGATTCTAAGACAACTGCATTAGGTGAAAAGTTTTTCATTTTCAAGCCAGAATTAAATCAAATAAGGGAAAATTATCATTTTAGTTCTACTGTAAAGAGGTTACTTTTTTTTGGTACAGGAACTAATAAAAGCAACCCTAAATTCGATGGTTTACCTGAATTTTTAATTCAACAATTCCCTCACTTAGAAATACTCCACATCACGAATGAACCCCTTATAATTGAATCAAAGCGTTATACTTCAAAAACCTATAGTAATTCAATTGAAAAGCATCTTAAAAAAGTAGATGCTACAATTAATGGAGGGGGATTAATTAAGTATGAAGCTTCTTTTTGTGGGATACCTTCTGCTACTTTATCTACCACAAAAGACCAACATGAAGACACAATAATTTTATCCCAAAAAGGGTTACTTTATAATTTAGGGTATCAACAAATTGAAAATAAAATTGATATTCAAAAAAGAGTATCAAATTTTATTAATAATTCAAAAATAAGGCAGTCCATTTCTCAAAATGGAAAGATGATTTTTACTCCCGAATCTGTGAATAATTTAATTAATAGAATTTATGAACTCTAAGCAAGTAATCGATAGCCAAAGAATGATTTACGATGCTCAAATTAAAGAGCATGGCGATAGTCCGAAAAGTACCCATAACCAGTTAATTGAAATCCAAAACTTACGTTTCGAACGTCTTTTAGCAAATATAGATCTCAAAAATCATGGTTCTATTCATGATATCGGTTGTGGAATATGTGATTTACATCAATATTTAAATGATCATAAATCAAATTTGATTTACTCAGGAACAGATATTGTTCCAGCAATGAAAAAATTAGTAAGTTTAAAATATCCTGAAGTAGATTATTATTTAAGAGATATTATAAAGGATAATATTAAAGTCAATTATGATTTTGTTGTGTTATCGGGAACATTTAACCTTCCGGGTAACATAGACCGTAAAGAATGGAAAGTTTTTACCCGTAGAATGATACTTTCTATGTATAAAATGGCAAAAAAAGGAATTGCATTCAATTTTTTAACAAAAAAAGCTGATTTCTACGATCCTAAAATGTTTTATGAATCAGTGGAAGATATTTTTGACTTTTGTTCAAAAAAAATTTCTAGACATGTTTACATTGACCATTCATATCCATTATATGAATTTAGCTGTACAGTCCTTAAACCAAATTCGGTAAAAGAGCGATATTCAAAAAAAACATTTGACAAATATTTTAAAGTATAAAAATGTATTTGGCTTTTAATACAAGAGCGACATCTATTCTTTATTCTTTTCTTTTACAAAATAAAGGGAAGGGATTATGGATGATACCTGTTAATATTTGTCATTTAATTCCTGCTTGTTTTATTAAGGCTAAATGTCCTTTTGAATTTATCGATGTTGAAAAAAAACATTTATCCATTAACGAGAATGAAGTAATTCACAGATTAACAAAAGCCCCTTTAAAATACAGTGGAATATTAACAGTTAGAAATTATGGAGAAGATAAAGTTCAAAACACATTCTTTAATCGGATAAAAAAAACCGCCCCTCATTTAAAAATTATTGATGATGCGTGTTTGAGCTATCCAAATTTTAGTGATGAAATTTCTGACCTAGTTGATCTTGAGCTTTATAGTACAGGATATTCAAAGCCAGTAGATATAGGCTTTGGTGGCTTCGCAAAATTACATACGAAAGATCATTTGAGAACAGATTTTAATCTAGATTTTGATGAACATGCATTAAGTGATATGAACAGAGATTATGTTAAATCTTGTGAGAGTTCAAATTTAGTAGAAGATTCAGTTTTTAAATCGGATTGGTTAAACTTTAAAATAATAGATAAAGACAAATACATAGAAGAAGTAAAGATGAGTCTGCAAAAAGCTATGTCACACAAAAATAAACTCAATAAAACATATGATAAATTTATTATGTCAAAGTTAAAAGAAAAGAGACTATCCTCCAACTGGAGATATAATATTAGATGTGACAACCCTAATTATGTTCTAGAAAAAATAAATGAACAAGGTTTATTTGCAAGTCAACATTATTTTCCTTTAAACAAAGTGTTTGGAAAAGGGTTATGTCCCATTTGGGAAAAAACCTATACTACTATTTTAAATCTATTTAATGATTATCGATTTAATGATGAAAAAGCAAAGGAATGCTGTAAGATTGTTAATCAGTTTGCCAAACCAATTGTTGATTAATGAACAGTAAAATAAAAAAAACCTGTGTAATCATGCAACCCACATACTTGCCATGGGTGGGGTATTTTGATTTAATTCATCGTTCAGATGTCTTTGTCTTTTTGAATGATGTTCAGTTTTCCAAACAAAGTTGGCAGGTAAAAAATAAAATAATTAGTCAAGGGAATGAACTCACGTTGACCGTACCTATAAAGAAAGCGAGTCTCTCAACAATTATTGATCAAATTATTATTGATGACTCTCAGCCTTGGAGAAAAAAGCATTTAAAATCAATTTATTACAGTTACATAAAAACTCCTTTTTTTGAGGAAGTATTTCCAGTTATTGAAAGAGTTATTAATAATAAATCAAATTGCTTAGCTGATTTTAACGTGGAAATCATTAAAATTCTCTCTAATAGAATTTTTGAAAAAAGTTTTTTTATTGACAGTAGGCATCTTAAAATATATTCAAAAGACAAATTAGATAGAATTATTAAAATTTGCCAGGAAGTCGGTGCTACGGATTATTTGAGTCCAGCTGGTTCAGTGGCCTATCTTGAATCAATGAATTATGAACAAAGATTTTTAAATGCTGCGATAAAATTTTCAATACAGGATTATTCTCCAAAAAAATATACTCAATTGAACCAACCTTTTAAGCCGTTTTTGTCAATAATTGATTTATTATTTAACAAAGGCTTTGAAAAAGCAAAAACAATAATTTAAAAATTCATGGATTTTAATAAGTTAAATAGTGTTTTTATTGTAGCAGAACTCTCGGCAAATCATAATGGCTCGTTTGATACAGCTATAGAGACAATAAAAGCAGCTAAAAGAGCTGGTGCAGATGCCATAAAACTACAAACCTATACTGCAGATACAATAACCCTTGATTCTAAAACAGATGATTTTTTATTAAAGCAAGGAACTCTATGGGAAGGAAAGTACTTACATGACCTTTATAAAGAAGCCTACACTCCATGGGAGTGGCATAAACAGCTATTTGAAGTTGCAAAAGAAGAAGGATTAATATGTTTTTCTTCTCCCTTTGATTTAACTGCAGTTGACTTCTTGGAAAGCTTAGAGAATCCTATTTATAAAATAGCATCCTTTGAAATTTCAGATATTCCTCTTATTAAATATGTAGCTTCAAAGGGGAAACCTATAATCATTTCAACTGGAATTGCTAGTAAAGAGGATATTGAATTAGCAATAGCAACGTGCAAAAATGAAGGTAATAGTCAAATAGCACTACTCAAATGCACTTCTAGTTATCCTGCCCCAATTTCAGAGGCTAATTTGACTATGATTAAAGATTTTGCAAATAAATTTAATGTTATTCCTGGTCTTTCAGATCACACTTTAGGTTTAACTGCTCCAATTGTGGCGGTAACTCAAGGAGCAAAAATTATAGAAAAGCATTTTATTTTAGATAAGTCTATTGGAGGACCTGACGCTAGTTTTTCTCTTGATCAAAAGGAGTTTACTCAGATGGTTAAAGCTGTTAGAGAAGCAGAATTAGCTATTGGTAAAGTAGACTATAAGTTAACATCAAAACAGTTAGAAGGGAAAAACTACTGTCGTTCATTGTATGTGTCTAAAGATGTAAAGAAAGATGAGCTGATAACAATCAAAAATGTAAGGTCCGTTAGACCTGGTCATGGTCTTCACCCAAAATATTTAAAGGATATTTTGGGAAAAAAATTCAGCAGGCATTTAAAAAAAGGTGAGAGAATGTCATTAGAATTAATTAAATAAAACTTTAAAATCATGAAATTAAAAATAATAAAAAGTTCAAAGTCTTTTAAATACAATAAAGAATTATCAATCCTAGAAGACCAAAATAATTTACTTATCCAGGCAACTGAGCTCTTGCACAATTGGAAAAATGATGATGGAGATAAATTCTTTGTTTTGGGGGAAATAATTGGTATCAGAAAAAGTGACTTTAAATTGAGCAATGATATTGATTGGAGTTTAGTTGAAAAACAAGAAAACACTAAAATAATTGAAGGTAGATATATAGTCATAAAAAAATCTAAAAAAGATAAAATTTCAATTTGGACAGATTTTTTCGGTAGAGTTGATATTTATTGGGCTAGTGGTAATTCATTTATAGAAATTACGTCTGGAATTAGCTTGTTTTCTAAAAGTATTAATAAAGGTGGAATTGATCAAATTGCTTTATCTCAAGCATTAACGATTTATGGAAGTCGACCACTTAAAAAGCACACTCTATATTCAGAAATTTCCAGATTAGGTGTTCAAGAAAAACTTAACATAAATAATAATATCATATCAATAACTAAACTACAATTTGAGCCAAAAAATGTTTTTCAAAAGGATGATAAATCAAAATTAGATTTATATTCTGATATTTTTATTGAGGCAGTAAGAAGCAGAGCATCAGAAAAACAAAATATTGTTTTCTTATCCTCCGGATGGGATTCAACATCAATACTCGCTACTTTGGTGCAGTTATTTGGATCTTCAAAAATAGATTGTGTTATCGGCAGAATGAGATATTCAAATAGAAGTGGAATAATTAATCAATTTGAACTTGATCGTGCTGAAAAAATGGCTAAGTATTTTAAAGTAAGATTACACATCGTTGAACTAGATTACACAAAAAATGCATCAGAAACAATTAAAGAAGTTTCACCGATTTTAAATGATCAGCAGTTTGGTGCTGGGACAGGCTATAATCATTGGCTTCTTGCCAAGGGTGCTAAAGAAATCTCTAAACCCGGGGCAGTGATTTTTGCAGGTGAAATAAGCGATGGAGCACATAATCTTGGCTTCAGCCAATATTTTTCGATTTATCACCCAGCGTCTCACCCATTTAGAGAATATAGTGATAAAATGGCATCATATTTATTTGGACCAACATTTCTTAAGCAACTAATAGAGGGGAAGCATGAAGATGATCCTGTTTGGAAAATATTTAAGCCGTACCATGAAAAAACTAAATTTAATAAGTTGGCAAAAGGCAAGGATGAAATAATTCATCAACTAATTTCTACATTTTATCTAAGTGGAGGAAGAATTCCATTATATGCTAAAGAAAATGGCAAATTATTAACTAATAGTGGGATTAAAAATTTTTTAAATGAGGGTGAGGAAACTTATTTAAAAGAGTTTTATGGAAAAATAAACGAAAGTAATATTTATTCACATTATCTTCATTTATACAATTCATTTCATTGGCAGGGAGGAACAGTAAATACTCTTGAACATATATGCGAATCTTTCGGATTTAAATGTAGGCTCCCATTCTTGGATAAATCTTTGATTGATTTTTTATCAGAAATGCCTGAAAGCTGGGGAAGAGGACTGGATATAAATAACACGAAATATCCTTTAAAATGGATGCTATCAAATAGAGTTGATTATCCAATGCATTTCCAAGAGGGGCCTCATTCATATTTATATGATGTAAATCCAACATTTTCTCATGCTGCAGAAATTATGTATTCATCTTCGTTTACTAAAATTTATAAAGAAATTTTTAGAAAAAAAGAATTTATGAATTCTATGGATCCTGATTTTTTTGATCTGAAATATTTGAACAAAATAATTGACTCTTATTTAGAGGGTGAAGAAGTTAGCGGTCAAGCATTATCTGATCTTTACATAATTGGAAACTTTACTTCAATAGGATTAATATAAATGATAGTATATATTGACAACTTAGATTGGAGAAGTTTTTTTTGGCTTTTTTTTCAAAATGAGTTCAAAAAAATATATTTTTTCGATAAAACAAAAGCACTTTCATTTTTAAAAACACTTTTAAAAATTAGAGGGATTGAAATTGAAGAGGTTTTTTTCTCCATTAGATCACTAAAAACAAGTAAGGGAAAATATGTTTATTTAGAATCCTATGAAAAAAACGTTGAATATTCTTTTAAGTTAGCTGAGAAAATAATTTCAAATTCTTATTTATTAAATGAATTAAACAATAAATATGGCAATAATACCATTAAGTTGTATTTCTCAAAACTTTTACAAACAAATTTATTTTATTGGACTTTTAGAATTTGTACAGCTAAAGCTTTGATTGATTCTAAAAATTTTTCTTTATACATAAAGGCTCCAAATTTTATTGATAAAAAGTATATCTCAGAACTTTTTCCAGAAATGGATCTAATATTTTATAATTCATTTATTAATCAAAGATTTTCTTTTATCATTGAAATCACAAAAGATTTATACACTAATTTTTCAAATAGTCTAATAAATTTATTCTTCAATAAGAACACTAAATCTTATAATTTAAATAATAATGTCTCGGTGTTATCAATACAAGAGGAAAGTATAAGATTAGACCAATCACTCAGAAATCAGCTCCATTGGGTTGATTTAGAGAAATCGAACAGAAAATTTTCTATTCATATTATTTCATTAAATAATAAAAACCCGATGGTTGTTGAAAATCAAAAGCAGCTAAACAAAAAAAATATTTTTGTAAATAAAAGTGGAATATTTAGATACTCAAGAAAGAAATTTAAACAGAACTCTAATATTATGGAGATAAGAAAATGGATTTCAACACTTTATTTAGAAATACTCAAAAATGGACTTGATATAAAGAGCTTTTATTTAGCAAAAACAATTTTTTTCTTAAACAGGACTATTGATGTAGCATCTACCTGTATGTTGCTTAATGTAAAAGTTTATTTAATTAAAGAGAGTTATCTTCACTATTCAGATGCAATACAATTATTATCCAAAAAAATAGGGGTAAAAACTATAACTTACCAGTATTCAAATCTTGGATTAAGATCACCATTAATGATGTCTTCTTCGGATGTTTATTTGTCTTTTTCCAAGGCATACACTTCATTAAATAAATATAATTCACTTGGTCCAATGAAGATTAAACCAATAGGATATACAAACCAAGGTATAGAAAATAAAATAAGGAGTAGAATAAAAAAACTTGAAAACCATCTTGAACAATTAAAAGTTGATTTTGTTATTACATTTTTTGATGAGGCAAATTCAAAAAGTGAAAAATGGGCAATGATTCATGAAGATAATTATAGAGATAACATAAAATTATTATCAAAAAAAATTATTAATGATGAGAAAATAGCTGTGATTATAAAAACACAATTTATCATTAACAAAGTCTCAAAGTTATTTAAAAATGAACCAATAATTTTGAAGGCGATAAAAACAGGTCGATTAATTGAAATATTTGCAGGGAAAAAAAGAAATGATGTATATCCTTTTGAAGTTGCTTCTTGTTCTGACATATGCATTAATCACAAGCTTGGGGCAACAGCAGCACTAGAATCAATAGCCATTAATAAAAGATGTTTACTAATAGATCCCTATAATTATAAAACTGTACATGATAAAATTTACAATAAAAAAAATATAATATACCCATCTCTTTCTAAAGCATTAGATGCTATTGATACCTATAGGAATGATTGTATTTATTCCATTAGTAATGATTTGGGAGATTGGAGTGAAATCAAATCTTATTTTTTAGAAGAGACTGAACCCAAAGGGATATTTGCTATAAATTTTGAAGTAGAAAAAGGCTTAAAAAACTGTTTGTGATATGAATAAGATAAGAGGGGATAACCTTTTATGGTTCATTTTCCAATTTGGAATTAAAAACCTTATTCCTTTTATTACCCTGCCCATTTTCACTAGATATATTTCTCTTGAAGATTTCGGTATCTATGCATTAGTTATATTTTATGCAACAATTGTTACAGGAATTATTAATCTTGGATTATTAAACATTTACGATAGGACTTTTTTCGAATTGTCTCATGATAAGAGAAAAAGCTTACTATACACTGTTATATTATTTGTTCTTTTTCTTTTCTCTATTTTTTTTATTTTGACTAATTCTTTTCAGGAAGTAATTGCAGAATTTTTCTTTAGAAAAAAAGAATTAAAAAACTATTTACTTATTGCCTTATGGTTTCAAGCTTTTAAAACGCTCAACCTTTATTTTTTAAGTTACCTAAAGAATTATGATAAAGCAAAAATACATTCATATTTTACTATCGCAGAAAGTAGTTTATCCATTCTATTAGCTCTTTTGTTTGTAACAAATTATTCAATGGGATTATATGGGTTTCTTTTAGGACAAACATTGGGCGTATCACTGGTTTTTTTAGTGACATTTATCTATTTGTTTAGTCCATTCAATTCTAAATTAGAAATTAAATTGTTAAAACAACAGTTAAAACTTAGTCTGCCACTAACCCCAAGAATATTTTTCGGAGTTATTAACAACCAGTTTGATCGTTATATGTTGGGAATTTTAAGTTCATTGGGGGGTGTAGGACTTTATGATATAGGGCAAAAAATTGCCAATACAAGCTTTGTCTTTATGACAGCTATAGAAAATGCTTATTCACCAGAAGTATACAGGCGCTTATTTTCAAGAGATAAAACAATAAGAGAAAGTGTTGGACCTTTTTTAACCCCATTTTTTTACTTCTCAATTTTATTTTGTTTAACTGTAGGTCTTTTTTCATATGAAATTCTCTATTTACTTACACCAAAAGATTATCATTCTGCCACACCTGTTATCTCAATTTTAGTAATATTATATGGTTCTTATTTTTTCGGGAAGCAGCCCCAACTTATGTTTGCAAAAAAAACAGGACTTATTTCTTTTCTTACACTTATTTCGATTGGACTAAATGTTGGATTGAATATACCAATGATAAAATATTTTGGAATTATGGGAGCAGCTTGGGGTACCCTTTTGGCAGGATTAATATCAAGTGCTATATCATTTTATTATGGGCAAAAATACACTCCCATAAAATACGAAAAGACTCTGCTTTTAATTTTTCTTTATTTTATCACTATTGTTTTTATTAATTTGTATTTAAGAGATTTAAATTTAAATTATTCCTATAATTTACTATTTAAGATTATGGGTTTATTAGTTTATGGGTTTATTGGTTATTTTTTAGACATAATAAACATCATAAAAATAAAAATCTTTTTCAAAAGTTTAAATAGATAATCATGATTATTCATATCATTGATTAAAAAATTCTTGCTTAACCATTTTATTTTTAAATAATTGAAATTTATAATTAGGGAAATTAACGAATGGCTTGAAACAATATTTAGCTATTTACCTGGGAAGACTGGTGTACTTATTAGAAGTTTATGGTTTCGATATAGATGGAAAAATCCAGTTGATGTTAGAATTGCACCATTTTGTAATTTTTATAACCCTAATGAAATTGAATTTAAAGATAAAACAAGTATTGGTAAAGGATGTTTGTTCTCAGCCGACGGTGGTTCTATAGAGGTAGGTGAAAGCTTTTCGTGCAATACTAATTGTCATATAAATGCTTCTATTGGAGGTAAGATTTTATTTGGGAATAATATTCTAATTGGACCTAATGTAGTCATAAGAACCGCCAATCATAATTTCCACCAAAATGACAAGCCTATTAACCAACAGGGGCATAATTATGCTAATATAAAAATTGCAGATAATGTTTGGATTGGTGCAAATTGTGTAATTTTAAATGATGTAAAAATAGGCGAAGGATCTATTATTGCTGCTGGAGCAGTCGTTAACAAAGATGTTGAGCCATTCACAATAGTTGGAGGTGTTCCAGCCAAAATGATCAAGTCTATTAAAAATAAATGATATCAATGAGTTGTCCTATTTGTCAATCAAATACATTAAACTTTGAAGAAAAGTACAGATATATTCACCCTTATTTTTCTAATCTAAAAAGATTTTCTTGTGTAAACTGTGGGTTACATTTTGCTCATCCAATGCCTAAAATTGAAAAGTTAGATGATTACAATAGCTCCTATCACGATAGTGCACACGGAGGTTCAAAAAGAGATATAAAGCAACAAGCATTTTTTACAGGATTGGCTAAAACGAGGCTAGCTTTTATTCAAGAAAACATTAATCTTGAGAAAAACTATCCTTATAAAATTCTAGAAATTGGTCCAGGTCCAGGGGCTTTTGTCAAAGTATGGATGGACACCTATGAAAAATCAAAATATTCAGTTATTGAATCTGATAAAAGCTGTCATCAAGATTTAAAAAGATTAGGAGTCAAAATCATAAAAAATGATTTTGACCCGCTACAGGAAAACTATGATATAATTATAATTTCTCATGTTCTGGAACATTTAACAGATCCAAATGAATTCTTGAACCCCTTTATAAAGCAATTAAAAAAAGGAGGTCATTTGTTTATTGAAGTTCCTTGTATGGATTGGCGACATAAAGAGATCGATGAACCCCATCTTTTATTTTTTGATAAAAGGTCTATGTCGGTACTATTGAATAAACTCAAGCTAACTAAACTCAAGCTAGCCTATTATGGTATACCACACAAACACTTACTTAGTTTCTATAGAAATTTTTTTAAACGCCTTAGACGCTATTTATGGAGAAAAGAAATCACGTATTTTCATCCAGAAAAAAAACATATATCTACTTTAGTTAAAAATGATATTGAAACTCAAGCCCTACTTAGTTTTGATGCACATAAAGAGCAGAGTGAATACTCGTGGTGGTTACGTGTAATCTCTAAAAAATAAATTATGGCCTTCTTCCCTCTTGCAAATACATTAAAAACAAATGGATATTGTACGTTACACAACTATGCACCTAATAATTGGGAGCCTACAGTTAATTGTCAAAAGAGAGTTTGGGCAATTTATTCTAATGGGAATAAGTGGGTCACTAAATATTTGAATAATATCAGTATTGGTGAATCACAGACCTACAAATATTCTGATGTTTATCAAGAGAAAGATGAAAATACTCCTTCGTTAATTTTACTTCAGTTTCGAAAAACACCTTTAGCTAAATATTTAGATGCTCTTCCAGATCATGAGTTTAGCTATAATAAAACCCCTGAGTGGAGAGCAACTGTTGGTTTTTCTCTAAATCAAGCCCAGACCAGTTATCAGGGGGAAATCAATCCTTTTCCTCCAAGAGCAAGCTTATTGACTTTCCATCCATTTATTCAATATCACCAAGTCAGTAACTACTTTTTGTTTTTTAATGTTGAAAACTCACCTTTTTTCCGTGAAGAAGAGATTGAAATATTTGAAGCTAACACAAAAAAATTTGTAGATAAAGTCAAGGTTAAAAATAATAGTGTTAATCTTATTCCACTGGATAAGTATAATTTTTCAACAGATCAATTACCAGTTTTTGTATGTAGATCAATGGCTGGAATTCCCTTTGGATTGGGAATATGTCAAAATAATGAGATGCTATCTTTAGAGCATACTCATCCACCTGCAAGTTTTGCTGTTCATGGGGAGCGTTTTAAAGTTCAGGGTGAAATTAAAAGACAATGGTTAAATGCATTAAAACGGGAAGTATGAAACAGCAACTTAAATATTTTTTGAAAAATAATATTCCGGCATGCTACCTTGAACTTCTGACTTATAGAGCTGTATCAATTACAAAGACGCCTCAAAAAGGATCTGTAATCAGTGATTTATTTGTTTTGCGTATAGAAGATGGATGGGAAACCTATTTCGAATGTCTTCAATTTAATTCTATTTTTAATCCTCATGAAAAAGCAAATCCTCAGAAGGTTATTTTTTGTTTTTACACGAAAACAGGTCAATTCATTACAGAGCGAGATGTAATGTTACCCTCAGCCATCAAAACCACATTAAATGTTAATGAATTAGTAAAGGATTTTAATCTTGTAGAAGATAGCCTATTTGCAATTTTTCATCCTCAAAAAAAACAATGGATAACTGATCATAAAAGTTTTCTGGCGGAGAGAGGATATATAGGCTACGCTAACCCCAATTTAGGAAATATAAAAGGTTTTGTTCATGGTAATTTAGATGCAATAGCAAGAATTAATTCTAGAAAAGATGATCAATTATTGGGAAACTATAGTTTTTTTAAAAAAGAATATCACCTCCAACATAGTTTAGATGCGGGTAATACTTACGAACTGTTTTTAGTCAATCCAACACCGTCAACACAGAGGTTTAATATCATTCAAAAGACAGATCAAATCAAAAAAGAAATAACATTTGTTATTCCTTCTAAGGGACTTTATAAACATGTCTTAACTGATGGAAGTAAAGATGAAAAAAGAACTGTAATCATTGAAAGCAAACTATATTTAGCAAGACCAGTGGTGTTTAAAATAATGACCTCATCATTTGATGTTTTCCATGGCTAATAATTTGTCTATTAAAATTGAATTTCAGCAAAAAAAAGAATATATATTCATAATTTTAACGCAAAGAATTAAATGACTAGAGGAAAAGAAATTTTATCAAAATTGATAAATAAACTTGATGTACAAGAAAATGTGTCTAGTTCTCATTGGGATAAATACCATCTCAATTTTAGATATGAATTTGAGTCATTGAAAGGAGTTCAAGGCTTTGGACATTTAAATAAAAATTACGGTTTCATATCAAATTTTATTCAGAATATTTTTCAAAAAAAGTATCGGAAGATGTCTAGTCAAACTCCTTTATTTAAAAAAATTGATGCATCAGCCTTTAATTTTTCAAAAGTTCAAAAAAGAGCTTATAATTTAGATGTATTACGTCAAACACTTACCCTTGATTTTCTGCATCAAAAAATTGACTTTAAACAAATTGATCGTACAATTGTGATTGGTGACGGATTTGGAACTATGACCACCCTTTTATTGGAAAACAACTTTTCTAATCAAATTTTTTTAGTTAATCTAAGGAAAACACTTTTAGCAGATCTATTGTACATTAAAATGGTAATTGGAGATAAAAGATTTGAAGAAGAAATTGTGCTGATAGATGATATTAAACAATTGTCAAAGATTGAAGACAAACACAAAATTATTGCAATTGAGGCAGAGAATTATAATCTCTTAAGTGAAATTCAAAAAGATTTAGTTTTGAATATTGCATCATTTCAAGAAATGGATCTTGGAGTTATAAATTTATATTTTAAATATTTATATAAACAAAAAAACAAGCCATTTTACTTTTACCTGTGTAACAGAGAGGAAAAATTTCTTCCTGATGGTTCTTTAATTAGAATAAAAGATTATCCTTTTTTTGAAAATGATAAAATTTTAGTCGATGAACTTTGCCCATGGCATCAGGATTTTTATACTTTCAAGCCACCATTTAAACGACAATATGACGGGCCTACAAGACATCAACTTAGAAAAATTTATAATACATAAAACATGAATAAAATCGTAACTGTAGGATATGGGGAGGTAAAAAAAGTTCAAATTGGAGGAACTCTTCCACTTGCTTTTGTAGGCGGCCCCTGTGCAATAGAAAATAGAGATCATGCAATGTTTATGGCAGATTCTATAGCCACTATATGTGATAAATTAGACATTCCGTGGATATATAAATCTTGTTATGACAAAGATTGCCGCTCTTCCCCAAAAAGTTTTCATGGAGTCGGTATAGATCAGGGGTTAAAAATTTTGTCAGAAGTTCGAGAGACTTATAAAGTACCCGTTGTTTCAGACTTTTCAGACTCTTCATGGGCTGCAGCAACAGGGGAAGTTTGTGATATGGTCCAGGTGCCCGCCTATTTATGTCGTCAAACATCTATTCTTAAAGCAGCAGCAGCTACTGGACGCCCCATCCTATTGAAAAAAGGGCAATTCATGAGTCCGTGGAATATGAAAAATTCTTGTCGAAAGCTTGAAGCCTTTGGCAATGAGCAAATCATTTTAGCTGATCGAGGAACCTTCATGGGTTACAATATGCTAGTAAATGATATGACTTCTTTTCCTATTATGGGTTATACAGGATATCCCGTTTGTTATGATGCTACACACTCTATCCAATTGCCGACCTCTATGGGAAATATTTCTGGAGGACAGCGTGAATTTATTCCATACTTAGTAAGATCTGCTGTAGCAAACGGAATAAACTTATTGTTTATGGAAACCCATGACAATCCTTCAAAAGCATTGTCTGATGCCAATACAGTATTGGACATTAAATACCTTGAAAATGTCTTGTATCAAGCAAAAAAAGTACATGAAATGAGATTAGAACTCCTTAATGAGTTAGGCCCTGATAATGTTCATCCATTAAACCAATAGTTATGAAAGTAGAAGATGTAATGATTCAAATAGGTAGTTTTCCAGTTGTACCAAAAAAAACTATTCTCAAAGAAGCTTTAACAGAAATGGGAGAAGCTAATCTTGGTTTAGTTTGTATTATTAATGATAGTCGAGAGCTTCTAGGCCTAATTACAGATGGTGATTTAAGAAGAAAATTATTGAAAGTGCAAAAGCCTTTCTCTGCTTTTTTTATTGATGATGCGCTAGTCCATGCTAAGCAGAATCCAATTACTTGTCGTCCAGAAGATAATCTTAGAGAAGTTATTCAATTGATGGGAGAAAAACAAATATGGGATATCCCCGTAGTTGAGCAAAACAATAAATTAGTCGGTTTATTGCACTTACATCCTGCGGTGAAAAAAGTGCTTGAAGGTTAATTTAGGATTAGACATAACAGCTCTATTTAAAATCAGGGGTTAAAAAAATTTAAATCACTTGAAAATGAATTCTTTGTAGAGAAGTTCTTTTAAAATTGAGGATTTATCTTTTATAAAAATCTAAAGTGGTTTAAACAATAAATGGTATTTTCCTTCCAAATCATTATGTAATATTAATTTATATAAATCATTTAAATGAATAAGCAAAACCAACGTCAGCAAAAATTAAAACAAGCCCTTCGAAATAGAGAACAACTCTTTGCGGCATGGGTTTCTTATGCACATCCCTCAATAACAGAAACCTTCGCTAAAGCCGGCTTTGATTTTATTGCAATTGACATGGAACATTCTACAATAAGTTTGACCGAAGGACAGCGCATTATTGCTGCATGCCAGTCAGAAGGAGTTCCCTGTTTACCCAGACCGGTATCACATTCTAATGACTATATTAAACCATTATTAGAATCGGGTGCAGATGGTATGCTAATTCAAATGGTTAATACAGCAGAAGAAGTACGTAATTTGATCAATGATTTGAAATTCTCCCCTATTGGAAATCGAAGCTATGGGGTGAGTCGTGCACAAGGTTATGGGTTTGACTTTAATGAGTATATTACTCATTGGAATGAAACGTCAACCTTCATGATTCAAGTGGAGTCAATTGAAGCGGTCAATAACATCGAAGAACTCTTAGCTTTCGATGAAATTGATGCGGTTATGATAGGGCCATATGACATTTCAGGTTCTTTAGGAGTGCCAGGGCAATTAGACCACCCTAAAGTCCTTGAGGCCTCTAAAAAGGTTATTGAGGCATGTGAAAAATTTGGCAAAAGTTGTGGAACACAGCTCAACGATCCAAACCCAAAAAATATTCAATCTTTGTTTGATATGGGATACACCTTTGCCATTTTAGGATCAGATTTATTTGTCCTTTGGAAATGGGCAGAGCAAATGCAACAGATAATTAAATCAATACGTTAAATTTATACAATGTATATAGACCAACTTTTTAATTTAAAAGGAAAAGTAGCTGCAGTTATTGGAGCTGGAGGACATTTATGTAGTGAAATGGCAAGATCATTTGCTAGAGCAGGATGTAAGGTGGTTATAATTGACCTTCGTATAGAAAAAGCAGAAAAAGTAGAAAAAGAAATTATTGAAGAAGGCTTTAATGAAACTTTATCATTAACCCTTGATGTTGCACAAAAACAACAACATAATGAAACATTAGAAGCTATTGTAAACCATTTTGGAACTTTAGACATTCTGATTAATGGTGCAGGGATTAATGGCTCAACCCCATATTTAGACATTACAGAAGAGGAGTGGAATGCCATTATGGATTCCCAAATAAAAGGTACTTTTTTAGGCTGTCAAGTTTATGGAGAATATATGCTCAAGCAGGGTAAAGGGAATATTATAAACATTTCTTCTGCTTCTGCAGGACCCCCTCTTTCAAAAGCTTTTACTTATTCTGCAGCAAAAGCTGCCATAAAAAACTTAACTCAAAATTTAGGAAGAGAATGGGGGACTCAAGGAGTTAGAGTCAATGCAATTCGACCTGGCTTTTTCCCAACAGACTGGAACCTAAAAAACTTTATTGATGAGGATCGTAAAAATGCCATTTTAGGCCACACGGCCATGCAAAGATTTGGATCACCAGATGAGTTAATTGGTGCCATTCTATGGCTTGCCTCAGATGCTTCTGGTTTTGTTACCGGGGCAGAAATTGCAGTAGATGGAGGATATTCTTGTATGACAATTTAAAGATATGGACAATAATAAAATCGCCATTGTTACAGGAGGGAATAGAGGAATAGGTTTAGGAATCACGCAATCCCTTATAGAGGCAGGCTATATCGTTTTTGTAGGTGCACGTCAAGACCGTAATCTTGAGGATACTTTTGGAGATAAGGTTGTTTTTATACCTACAGATGTACGTCAAGAACAAGCCCATCATAATTTAGTGCAATATGCAATTGAAAAGTATGGACGTTTAGATGTCTATATCAATAATGCAGGATATTCTTTCTGGAAGCCCATTGCAGAAATTGATGATGCTTTTTTAGGAGATCTTCTTGATACAAACTTAAAAGGAGCTTTTTGGGGTTGTAAAGCAGCTTCTAATGTTATGCAATCAAAAGCTTCTATTATTAATGTATCAAGCTTAGCTGGAAAAAGAGGCTCAAGTAATAATTCAGCCTACGTAGCCTCTAAATTTGGAATGAATGGTCTCACTCAATCTTTAGCTAAAGAGTTAGGGCCAAGAAACATTCGTGTCAATGCCGTTTGTCCTGTATTAATTGCTACAGAGGGACTAAATCAAGCCTTAGATATGGATCATGCTCCTGGAAAAGGAGATCCTGCAGGATTTATTGCTAATTTTACAAAAATTAACGCAGCACTCTTACGAATGCCCACTGCATTTGAAGTAGGGCAAATGTGTGTTTTTCTTGCCTCTGAAAAGGCTAGTGCTATCACCGGACAATGTATTAATGTTGATTGCGGCGTCTTACCACAATAATTCAATGAAACAAGTAGTTGTTATTCCTGCTCGATTAAATTCGCAGCGTTTCCCAAACAAGATTCTTATAGATTTAAAAGGTCTTCCCATGCTTGAGCACGTTCGAAGACGAGTGTTGCTCACTAAAAATGTTAAAGAAGTATATATTGCGACTTGTGATGAAGAAATAAAGCAAGCTTTAGAAGTATTTGGTGCTAAAGTAATCATGACTAGCGATCAACACAAAAATGGAACAACCAGAGTAGCAGAAGCAGTAAAAGATATCGACTGCACAGAAGTTATTCTAGTACAAGGAGATGAACCTTTATTGATACCTAGATATTTAGACGCAATGATTGATACCATCAGAAAGGATTTTGATGCGGTTGCCTGGAATGCAACTGGACCTATCGAGAAAGAAGAAGAATTGATGCGTCATTCTTTTGTTAAAGCTGCTTTATACGAAAGTAAAATCCTATATTGTTTTAGGAAAAGTCCGAGTTTCAATGACTTTGAAGCTCAACAGAAATATATTAGAAAGATTCTTGGTGTAATTGCATACAGAAAAGATTTTTTAATGGAATTGACCCAAATGAAGGCCACTCCTATAGAGAAAATCGAATCCATTGAGCAAATGCGAATAATCGAAAAAGGCTATTCTATTCGATCTATCCCTTTTGAATCTAGTCAACCCAGCATCAATGAATCTAGTGAGGTAGATGATGTTTGGAATTATGTAGAGAATGACAAAGAGCAACAAGATCTACTTAAACAAGTTCTCAATTTTAAATTAAGCTAAAATGAAGGGCCTAACAGAAGCACAATACAGTCAATTGTGTCTCGCTTGCGATGCATTACTCAAAGAAAATAGCGCTTCATTTGAAAGAAACGCTAATGCACTCCTACATGTTATTAGAGAACATCCTATTTTTTTAAACAATTATAGTGTATTATTTCAAAAAAGAGAATTTATCTTTTCTATTTATTTGATTAAGAAATTGTTTTGGCATGTGATTCTTGGGAGTTATAAATTAGTTCATGCGATTTATCGAAATTATTTTTTTGGAGATAGACTAATAAAAGATAAAAGAGTTTTCGAAAATATTTTTATTTCTCATTTTTTAAATGATTCATTTATAGACCATAAAAGCGATTTTTACTTTTTTGATTTACCGCAAAAAATCGCAGGAACAAAGTCATCTAGTCTTCAGCTCTATATTAATTTTACGAATCAAGCTTCTACGGATGTAACAAATAAGTGGAAAAAAAGATCGGTTGTTTCAAAACTCTTACCCAGATACCTTTCGATATTTCAAGAAATAAAAATCAGAAGTTTACTGTTAAAAGAAGCAATCAATATATTAAAAAGTAAAACGGTATCAAATTTTGAAAAAAGACTAAAATATCAGGCAGCAGTTTCTTCGCTTTCCTCCGCTACACATTCTAATTATCGTTTGGCTGTTTTAGTACAACAGTATATCAAGAATAATGGTGTTAAACGGGTTTTCACAACCTACGAAGGACATCCATGGGAAAGATTGATTTTTGCCATGGCAAGGGAGATAGATTCTTCTGTAGAATGTATCGGCTATCAACACGCACTCGTATTCAGAAAACAACACGCTATCAGAAGAAAATTAGACAAGAATTTTGAGCCAGATTATATTTTGTTTTCGGGAAAAAAAGGAATTAATAATTTTAAAGCAATCAATTATTTGCCGTCAAACCGTTTGATTCTTTTTGGGACTAACAGGATCGAGTCCATAAATAAGACTCCATTAAAAGTCAAATCAACTAATAAAAATGTTTTTTTAATGTTGCCTGAAGGGGATTTAATCGAGTGTATACCTTTGACTAAATTTGTTTTACAACTTGCACTAAAATATTCAGAATTTAAATTTATAATTCGATTTCATCCAATAACAAAAGTTAATCTTGTAATTCGTGAATGCCCATTACTTAAAAAGAATTTACCTAATCTTGAAATATCAAAAATGTCATTTGAAGATGATTTAAGGCGCTCTGATTTTGCTATATATAGAGGGTCAACAACTATTATAAAAGCGATTCAGAACGGACTTGTGCCCTTATATTATCAAAAAGAAAACGAAATCACTATCGATCCGCTATTTGAAATTCAAGAAGGGAAAACTAATTTGAGTTCTATTCAAGACCTTAGTTTAGTTTTCAACAAACCTTCGGATGAAATTGAAAAAAGTCAAACCAAATTAATTGAGCATATAAATGATTTTTTTAGTCCAATTAACTATGATGAAGTATTAAAATATTTAAATAAACAGATTTAATTTATATATCTAGTATATAATGAAATTATCCGTTATAATTCCAACAAAAAATAGACCTGCTGAATTAAGATCCTTTTTAAAATCTTTATGGGAACAAGATATACTCCCAGATCAACTTATCATAATTGATCAGAGTAAAAAAGCCAATACAATAAAGCGAGAGGTTGAAGAAGAGGGAAAACGATTAGAAATAAATATTAATTACGTACATGATCAAAATATAAATGGTTTAGTTCAAGCAAAAGCAGCAGCTATTCCTTATAATAACTGTTCAATTATTTCATTTTTTGATGATGACATAGTATTGGAAGAAGATTGTTTGAAGGAAATGTATCAAGCTTTTATGGATAATCCTAAAATGACAGCTGCAAATGGGTTGATTTTAAATGCTCCTAAAGAATCATTTTTTAGAAGATTTGTTTTTGGAATTACTCATTTCGGTATTTACAGTGATAACAGAAGAGAAGCATTATATCAATCGATTGATAAAAAAGGAGAACAGCTATTACCAAAAAAATTAAATACATTGAGCGGGGGATTAACTTTTTACAGAAAAGAAATTTTTGAAAAAGCACCTTTTGATGAAAAAA
>TARA_B110000027_G_scaffold14160_1_pt1 | contig 25990 bp, 22 predicted proteins | sample TARA_B110000027 | Tara Oceans TARA_B110000027 (sample SAMEA4397101) | marine metagenome | biome: Polar Biome; feature: [SRF] surface water layer (ENVO:00010504); material: water (ENVO:00002006), including particulate matter (ENVO:01000060) such as... | depth 5 m
CAGGAATTTACAACTTTTCTTTTGGTAGAATTATACAAAAAAAATTCAAGGTGGTTAAAGATGGAACTCTTGGTTGGGACGGAAACCCACTTAGTGCCGACATCAATATTAAAGCACTTTATGATGGCATAAGTGTGAACCCTTCTACACTTTTAGATAATCCAATCAATCAAAGTATCCCTGCTGAGGTTGAAATTCATTTAACTGGACAATTAGAACAGCCAAATTTAGATTTTGATGTTCGATTTCCAAGTGTTAATTCGACACTAAACAGTGAGTTGTCAGATCGATTGAGAGATAAAGATAGACGCCAATTTCAAGCCTTGTCTTTATTAGCAACAGGTGCTTTTAGGAGTGAACTAACTTTAGGTTCGCAAGATGCTTTTGGAATCGTTTCAGATGGCGTTACCAATATTTTGAATGAACTTTTTGCAGACGATGATAATAAGGTTAAATTAGGGATTGATGTTGATTTAGGAGAAACAACCCCTGAATACGAATCGGATAGCCGTGTTGGAGTAACAGTGTCAACTAAATTGAGTGAAAACGTGCTCATAAATGGTAAGGTTGGAGTACCGGTAGGTGGCGTTAGTGAAACCACCGTGGCAGGAGATTTTGAAGTGGAAGTTCTTCTTAATGAAGACCGCACTTTATCTCTTAAGTTTTTTAATCGAGAAAATAGTATTCAAAATTTTGGCGAACAAATTGGATATACCCAAGGGGTTGGTTTGTCCTATAATATAGAGTTTGATAATTTGAAAGAATTGTTTGAGGAATTGTTTAAAAATAAAAATAAGATAACCAAAGCTGAATCCCTGTCAAATGAAACTCGTACTGACCTCCCAAATTATATAAATTTTAAATAAAACACCTCCCTAAATTCAACCTATAATTAATTTTTTAACTTAAATATCAAATAGTTATTAACGAAAACGTTTGAGATTAACCAAGGAACAAAAATTGATTACTACTTACGTTTTTTTAACTTATAAGTTTATTAATTTTACAACGTAAACCATTACAACTATGGAAAATCAGATAAAAAAAATTGGCGTATTAACGTCTGGAGGTGATGCACCTGGGATGAATGCAGCCATACGATCTGTAGCACGAGCCTGTGCTTATCACAACATTGAATGTGTTGGAATTTATAGAGGCTATGAAGGGATGATTGAAGGCGACTTCAAATCTTTAAACGCAAGAAGCGTAAATAATATCATTAATAAAGGCGGTACTTTCTTAAAGTCAGCTAGATCTGAAGAGTTTAGAACTAAAGAAGGTCGAAAAAAAGCACACGATCAACTTTTAAAAGAACAAGTTGATGCGTTGGTGCTTATTGGCGGCGACGGAACATTTACAGGAGGTATGATTTTTAATGAAGAATTTAATTTCCCAATCATTGGAATTCCTGGAACAATAGATAATGATATTGTAGGAACTAATTACACTCTTGGATATGATACAGCTCTAAATACTGCGGTAGAAGCGATTGATAAAATTCGCGATACTGCCAGTTCACACAGGCGCTTGTTTTTTGTTGAAGTCATGGGACGTGATGTCGGGCATATTGCTTTAAATGCAGGCGTTGGTTCTGGTGCTGAAGAAATTTTGGTGCCCGAAGAAGATTTAGGTCTTGACCGTCTTTTAGAGTCTTTAGAGAAAAGTAGGCAGACTGGAAAGTCTTCTAGTATAGTGGTCGTAGCTGAAGGTGATAAAACAGGTAAAAATGTTTTTGAATTAAGAGATTATGTTGAAGAAAATTTAGAAGGTTACGACGTTCGAGTATCTGTTTTAGGACATATGCAACGTGGTGGATCACCTTCTTGTTTTGATAGAGTGTTAGCTTCTAGAATGGGAGTTAAAGCAGTGGAATCGTTATTAGATGGTAAATTTAATTACATGGTTGGAACTGTAAATAATAAATTAGAATTATATCCTATAGACAAAGCAGTCAAAGGACATTCAACAATAGACGCTGAACTTTTAAGAGTTTCAGATATCATGAGTATATAGTAACGAATTAATTAAAATAAAAACAAAATGTCAAAAGTAAAAATTGGAATTAATGGATTTGGTAGAATTGGGAGGATAGCCTTTCGTATCGCTGCTGGTAGATCTGATGTACAAGTCGTTGGAATTAATGATTTGTTAGATGTAGAACATTTAGCATATCTTCTTAAATATGACTCTGTACACGGTCAGTTTCAAGGAACTATCGAAGTAAATAACGGAAATTTAGTTGTCAACGGCAATGAAATCCGTGTATCTGCTGAACGCAATCCAGAAGATTTGAAATGGGATGCTGTAAGTGCAGATGTTGTTTTAGATTGTACAGGGATCTTTACAAATTTAGAAGGCGCTCAAAAGCATATTACTGCAGGCGCTAAAAAAGTAGCTATTTCTGCACCATCAGCTGATGCACCAATGTTTGTAATGGGAGTTAACCACAATGAAATTACAGCAGATCACACAATTGTTTCTAACGCTTCTTGTACTACAAACTGTTTAGCGCCACTTGCTAAAGTTATACATGATAACTTCGGAATCGCAGAAGGTCTTATGACAACTGTTCATGCTGCAACGGCTACACAATTTACTGTAGATGGACCATCAAGAAAAGATTATAGATTAGGACGTGCGTCTTTAAATAATATTGTTCCTGCTTCTACAGGTGCTGCAAAAGCAGTTGGAAAAGTAATTCCAGAACTAAACGGAAAACTAACAGGAATGGCGTTTAGAGTACCTACTGTAGATGTTTCTGTTGTGGATTTAACGTGTCGTTTAGAAAAAGGCGCTTCATTTGAAGACGTTAAAGCAGCAATCAAGCACGCTTCAGAAAATGAATTAAAAGGAATTTTAGGATACACAGAAGAAGGTGTTGTATCTCAAGATTTTGTATCGGAAACAAAAACAAGTACATTTGATGCCAACGCAAGTATGGGACTGAATGATAATTTTGTTAAGCTTATTTCTTGGTATGATAACGAATATGGCTACTCGGCTAAATTAGTAGACCTAGCACATTATATTAGTGTGATATAATTTAAGATAATCTAAAGAAAAGTACTGTTATTCACTAGCAGTACTTTTTTTTCAATATACTAAAATATGATTTTTATAATAGATAGTGGTTCCACAAAATGTGATTGGATTGCAATTGATACAGAAACTGGAGAACCCATCTTTGAAAAGCAACGTACAAAAGGTTTAAACCCAGCTATTATTTCTGACACTGATGCGTTTAATATCATTAAAGCAAACGACATAATTTATGACAATAAATTAAATGTTACCCATGTTTACTTTTATGGCGCTGGCTGTGGTACAGAAAAACCAAGCCAAATGCTTAAAGAAGTTTTAGAATCTATTTTTTTAAATGCTGAAGTTGTTGTAGAAGAAGATACATATGCCGCTATATATGCAACGGTAGGCGTTTTACACCGTCCGGCCGTAGTTTGTATTTTGGGAACAGGATCAAACTGTACATATTATGATGGTGTGCAAGTAGATCAAAGGGTCAGCTCGCTCGGATATTCTATTATGGACGATGCGTCTGGTAACTATTTTGGAAGACAATTATTAAGAGATTATTATTTTAATGTTATGCCTCACGATTTGAAGCTAGTCTTCGAAACACGTTATGATGTTAATGAAGATGTAATTAAAAAAGCACTTTATAAAAAGCCAAATCCTAATGCATATTTAGCAACTTTTGCTGAATTTTTGATCCTCAATAAAGAATCAGACTATATACAAAACGTTATAAAACAAGGACTTCGTGCTTTTGTGGAAACTATGATTCTACAATACAAAGAAGAAATTAAAACAGTACCCGTACATTTTGCAGGTTCTATTGCGTTTTTTACACAAGAAGAAATTAAATCAGTGGCTCAAGAGTACGGATTTACAGTCGGAAATTTTGAGCGACGTCCGATAGAAGGCTTGGTGAATTACCATGCTGAAATTGCTAGAAGTTCTTAGTAAACTATTTTACTGCAATTACACTAATTTCTACATTTACAAACTTTGGTAAGTTGGCGACTTCCACTGTTTCTCTTGCTGGTGCAGTAGCTTCATCAAAATACTGTCCGTAAACACTATTAATAGCAGCAAAAGAATTCATATCAGAAATAAATATAGAAGCTTTAATTACGTTTTTAAAATTCATATCTGCAGCCTCTAAAACTGCTTTTAGGTTATTCATAACCTGAGTCGTTTCAACTTCTATAGAATCCATTACCAATTCGCCAGTATCTGGATCTAATGCAATCTGACCAGATGTATACAACATGTTATCCACTAAAACAGCTTGATTATAGGGGCCGATTGGTTGAGGTGCTTTTTCTGTTGTTATTATTTTTTTCATGTGTATATGTTTATTGTTTTTCAATTGTCATATGCTGTCCGTTATTAGTCATTCTCCATTTGGTGATTAAGTTTTGGACATGCTAGTTTCTAAAGTTTATAATCTTTTATCGGGTTGTTTTCTTTTTTCATATTTAATGTCTTTCAATATACTCGATCGAATTCCAATAAAGAAATTCCATGAAGTCCGATTACTAAAAGGAATCCATGAAAAATTCATTCGCCAACTTTCTAAATCACGTTCAAAACGCAATTGAGTATAGGTAAATCCTTTGTTTTTGAGGTCATACCCTGATGATGCTCCGACACTCCATCGCGGAGAGAGTTCTATATCTCCAGAAAACATCAAAGAATGCGATGCAATTTCACTTTGACGCCTCGAATTATTATAATTAACGGCATAAGCAAGCCGCAAACTCCAAGGAATCTTATAATTATAAAGGTCTGTTGCCTTAGCCTCTGTAGTTTCTCTTTTGCCATTTATTTGTTGGTTACCAAAATCTTGAGATTTACCAAATAAATCATCAGCACGACCACCACTCTTAACAGATTCATCCCTAGCAGCAGTATCGTCAGAGTTATTGTTTTCAAAAGTATCACTCGACAAACTATAACTCATCGTCAAATTGGCGCTTGTTAAACGAAATAAACTACCACCATTATTTATATTAAAATCGTCAATTTTTCTATTATTATTATCTAATGCATAAGGATCTAAAGTAGCTCCAAAGTTGATGCTCATTTTATTATCAAAAACTTGTGTGCCCCCCGACACTCTTACAGGACTCCAATTTAAGGAATCACCAGCAACATTATAATTGGTAGAAAAATTTAAAGAATTCAGTAAAAATATCTTTTTTGGTTCTGTGGCAGTACTATCTTTATCTCGAACTTTGGCCTCTAAGTTGTTGTTTAGGGATAGCCCAACCGAACTCGAATACACTTTTCCTGGAGTTCCAAATAAGGACCCTTCAAAACGTGTATAATCAACTTCATCTGTCGTTGTGCCATCTGCACTTATGACTTCATAGGTTTCATAATATTGGTCAAATGCAGGATTAATATTATAACTTACCGAAGGTCGCATCACATGTCGAATGGCTTGTATTTTCTTATCCTCTCCAAAATCAAACAATCCATAAATGGTGGTTCCTATACTTGAGCTGAAATTATAAGTTCTGAAAGAATCAAACCCTTTTAGAGGCGTAGTCACTACAGATTGGGATTCTGTATCATAGGATTTATTAATCGTATTAAAGGTCCAATTTTCTCTATAATTAGCACTCGTGCTCATGCTAAAATGCTTAAAGACTTTGAAATTCGTACTTAAAGGAATGCTATGTTGAAATCCTGCTTTAGCATCTTCGAACATCTCAGCTTTAAAAAACAAGGAATCAGTAGTCTGTATACGATTTTCAGCACGTACGTTATATTGTAAATTAATATTTTCAAGGACTCCTTTTTTACTCCCAACTTTTGGGGCAAAAGGAAAAATACGATCTACACTTCCTTGAAAGGTTGGAAGTGTCATATTGATGACTTGAGTATTGGTGTTTTGCGAATGTGTTGCCGTTAAACTAATATTAACCTGTGGCTCCACTTGAAATGTCTTTGAATACGAAACAGATGAAGATAAGGTATTGTTTAAGAAATTAGCGGCATTAAGCTGGTTTACGGATTCTTGAAAATAGGTGCTTGATCCTAAGTTTACAGAAGCCGAAAACCGAGAATTTGGATTTGATTTAGAATCCTGACTTTGATTCCAACGTAAATTATAGATTGTACTTTTTGAGTAATCAGGAAAACCACGTTCACTATTGATAAGGTTTTCATATCGAAAACTAAGAGAGCCTCTAAATTTATAACGGACTGCATAGTTGCTTTCGACGCGTACGCCATAACTTCCATTGGTATAGTAATCGCCTAAAGTTGCCAAATCAAAATAATCACTTAACGCAAAATAATATCCGCCATTTTGAAGGAAGTAGCCTCTCCTGCTTTCTTCTCCAAAGGTTGGAAATATTACTCCAGAAGTCCGTGTTTGAGTTAGTGGAAAAAACGCAAATGGCAAGCCAATAGGCGTAGGAACATCTGCGATGAACATATTTGTAAGTCCTGTAACTACTTTTTTGCCAGGTACAATTTTTGCTTTCCTTAATAAAAAATAATACTCTGGGTTTTCTTCATCTTCTGAAGTGGTGAACTTGGCACGTTTTACAAAATAAACAGAGTCATTTTCTTTTTTAGTCAAATCCGATATAATACGCCCGCCTTGTTGTTCTGTTTTTGAGTTCCAAATCAATGCTTTTTTTGTTTTAATGTTAAAAGCAATAGAATCTGGTTCAACAATATCATTACCCTGTTTAAATACAGGATGTTGGGAATAAACTCCCAAAGAATCTTTTAAACGCCCAGCATAAACAATGTCTTTTCCATAATCAATAATAATAACTCCCGCTTTTATATCCATATCTTTATATTGGATTTCAGCTTCGTTATATAGATAGATTTGTTGTGTTTTTTGGTTTATAGAAGTGTAATCTTTCGCTTTGTAGGTGACTATACCTTCCAAAAATTTAGCCGAATTAGACAGGCTATCATTAGCTATAGAATCTGTTTCAACTAAATTGAGCTCTTTAGTTGGAATGGAATCATTTTTAACCGCTTTTAAATCTGAAATCGGAATTTCTTTTGAAGCTGTTTTTGGATTGGGAATGTCCTGCGCCATGCCAACAGTGTTAGTAAACACTGTAAAACTTAAAATAAAAACTAGGTGAAAGACTCTTGTTTTCAATGCTTTTCTGAGTATTTTTGTATTAAATGGCTCGATTTTTGAAAAATCAAAGTTACGGATATTTTTTTTTGATTTTTAGATTTTAAGCATCCGATTCGACGTCAAATTAATCAAGATACAAATGCAAATAAAATTAGTTTTAGTATTCATTTTATTTCTAGGGACTATTACTTCTAGTGCACAAACCAATCCTGAACCTTTTGTGGTTGTTTTAGATGCAGGCCACGGGGGTAAAGATCCTGGAAAATCCACTAAATCTGGATATAAAGAAAAGGATATTGCTTTAAATATTGTGTTAAAGATTGGTGAAAATTTAAAAAAACATAAAAACATAAAAGTCATTTACACGCGTAAAACAGATGTTTTTATAGAACTGAGAAAACGGGCATCAATCGCCAATAAAGCAGATGCAGACTTGTTTGTGTCTGTGCATTGTAATGCACACGACTCTCAAGCTCATGGCACTGAGACTTTTGTATTAGGATTACATCGAAATGAATCTAATTTTAGAGTAGCCCAGCAAGAAAATGAAGTTATCTTTTTTGAAGACAACTATGAAACAAATTATGAAGGTTTTGACCCAAATTCCCCCGAATCAATGATTGGATTAACGCTTATGCAAGAAGACTATTTGGATCAAAGTATTTTGTTGGCACGGAATATTCAAGATAATTTTACCAATATATTAAAACGAAAAAATAGAGGCGTGAAACAAGCTGGGTTTTGGGTACTTCACAATACCTATATGCCAAGCATCCTTATCGAAACAGGATTTATAACCAACAAAAAAGAAGGGTATTATCTGAACTCTGTAGCAGGAAAAAATAATATTTCTAAAAGTATATCGGATGCAATATTAGACTATAAATCAAAACTAAACACAGAAGTTTCAGTTGAAAATACGGTTTCTGCCAAAACAGCCCCGTTATCTAACGAGCCTGACAGTTTAGATCAATCATTTAATACCAAAAAACCAATTGATACCTCTATTATTTTCAAAGTCCAAATATCTGCCGGCTATAAAAAATTGTCAACCAAATCTTATAATTTTAAGGGGTTAAAAGAAATTTCAAGAACAAAATCGAATACATTGTATCGTTATTTTTATGGTAATACTTCAAGTTATGATGAAATTGTTAAGTTTAAAAATAAAGCCATCACTAAAGGGTACACAACCGCCTACATTGTGGCGTATAAAAATGGTCAAAAAATAGCGATTCAAACTGCTTTAAAATCAACTGAACAATAGACCTCTTTATTTCAATATTATTGTTAAATTTGTAAGAAGAAAAAATAATTATTTTGAACCTATCTAAAGAAATTAAAACGGCTATTTTAGTCCTATCGGGAGTGTTGCTTTTCATTTTCATTTTTTATTATTTAAAGGGTGAAAATTTACTAGATAGCTCCAAAAAAATCACTGCTGTTTATGACAATGTAGAAGGGTTGACACCCTCAGCTGCCGTTACCATTAATGGCCATAAAATAGGGAAGGTTCAATCTATAAAATTTACTGATGATCGTTCAGGAAAACTGAGCGTAATTATGCTTATTGATAATGATTTTGAATTTTCAATAAATAGTAAAGCGCAATTATATGAAGCCGGTCTTATTGGTGGTAAAGCCATCGCTATTGTTCCAGCATTTGATGGTGCACCCGCTGTTAAGTCAGGAGATTTCTTAGCTACAGATGTGAAGCCAGGACTTACGGAATTGGTCAATCAACGCTTAACACCCTTGCAAGAGAAAATTGAAATTATGATGGTCAATGCGGATTCATTACTCATAAATTTGAATGATGTATTTGATGTTAATACTAAGAAAAACATTCAACGCAGTATTTCTGAATTAAGCGGTACGATAGCCTCTTTTAAATCTACTTCAGAAGCTTTAAACAGTATGCTTGTAGATAACAAATCTGCTATTGGTGAAACGCTTACTAATTTCAATAAAATATCCTCTGACCTTACAACGCTTAGTACTTCATTAGCAGCATCTGATTTAGATTCTATAATGGCTAACTTAAAGTCTACAATCGTTAATTTTGATCAATTATTAAGTCGTATTGAAAAAGGAGAAGGGTCTGTTGGTAAACTCATGAAAGATGAAGCGATCTACAATAATTTAGAAGGCGCTACCAAACAATTAGAGGAGTTATTAGAAGATATGAAACTAAACCCAAAACGTTATGTGCATTTTTCTCTATTTGGAAAAAAAGCAAAACAATATGATGCTGCGGGAAATGAAATAAAAAACAAAGATTAACCAAATGAATTTTTTGCCAAATGTAATTTTTGCAATTACACTTATTTTAGGGATTGGTTTTTTTGCTCGAAATATTAGCAAACTAAAACGCAACATAGCTCTAGGGAAAGATGTAGACGTTAGTGGTAGCACCAAAATTCGTTGGAAAAATATGGCACGAATTGCTTTAGGGCAAAGTAAAATGGTGCGTCGTCCAATTGCGGGAATACTTCACGTAATTGTTTATGTAGGCTTTGTGATTATTAATATTGAAGTTCTGGAAATTATTATAGATGGTTTGTTTGGAACGCATCGAATCTTATCTGGTATTGGAAGCCTTTATGGCGTATTGATTGGCACTTTTGAAATTCTTGCAGCGCTTGTTTTTGTAGCCGTAATTATTTTTTGGTTTCGAAGAAATGTCGTTAGAATTCGTCGTTTCATGAGTGCTGAAATGAAAGGGTGGCCAAAGCAAGACGGAAATTTAATTCTCTATTTCGAAATTGTATTAATGGGGCTTTTTATTATTATGAACGCTACGGATGTAGAATTTCAATCTATGAATTCTGGGAATATCATAAGTCAATTTTTAGCACCACTATTTGAAGACTATAATGTTCATTTAATTGAGCGCGCTGCATGGTGGATGCATATCATAGGTATTTTAATTTTCTTAAATTATTTATATTACTCGAAACACCTACACATCCTATTAGCATTTCCAAACACCTATTACGGAAGTGTCAAACCTAAAGGTCAATTTAACAATTTGGAAGCCGTCACCAACGAAGTGAAACTAATGATGGATCCCTCGATTGACCCTTTTGCGGCTTCCGATGATGATGGTTCAACACCAGATAAATTTGGAGCTAGTGATGTGCAAGATTTAAACTGGGTACAGCTTTTAAACGCCTACACATGTACCGAATGTGGACGCTGTACAAGCGAGTGTCCTGCCAATCAAACAGGTAAAAAATTATCTCCAAGAAAAATCATGATGGATACTCGTGATCGTTTGGTAGAAGTGGGCGCTAATATTGATGCCAATAAAGGCGAATTTAAAGCTGATGGCAAACAACTGTTAGGAGACTACATCACTAACGAAGAGCTTTGGGCCTGTACAAGTTGTAATGCCTGTGTAGAAGCCTGTCCAATTAGTATTGATCCTTTATCAATTATTCTTGAAATGCGACGCTATTTGGTCATGGAACAAAGTGCTGCTCCAATGGAGTTAAATAATATGATGTCTAATATTGAAAATAATGGCGCGCCTTGGCCTTATAACCAAATGGACCGATTAAACTGGAAAAACGAATAAATTATATATTAAACAATTATTATGAAAAGAGAAGAAGCCGATAAGTTATTACATGAAAAAGTAGAAGCTGGGGAATTAATAAGTCCAGTACTTCCAGGCGGGGTTAAAAATTATTTAATTGATATTGATGGAACCATCACTGACGATGTTCCTAATGAAGAACCAGAAAGAATGGCAACTTGTCTGCCTTTTTTAGATGCTTTGAAAACGTGTAATAGCTGGTATGAAGAAGGGCACATGATTTGCTTTTTCACTTCTCGAACTGAAGATCACAGAGAAGTTACTCAAAATTGGTTAAAACAACATGGATTCAATTACCATAGTCTTTTAATGGGGAAACCAAGAGGTGGAAACTACCACTGGATTGATAACCACTTAGTAAAAGCAACACGTTACAATGGTAAATTTACAGATCTAGTAGAAAAAGAAGTTACAATCGAAGTTTTCGATGATGGTCAGCATGATTAATATTTAGACTATGAGCGATGTATTAAAAGTTCCCACAATGGCCGAATTTACGGTCTTAGGCAAGCAACCCGAAGTTTTATTTTGGGTTGGTTGTGCCGGTAGTTTTGACGACCGTGCTAAAAAAATAACTAAAGCTTTTGTAAAATTACTTCATAATGCTAAAGTTGAATTTGCGGTATTAGGTACTGAAGAAAGCTGTACTGGCGATCCTGCAAAACGATCTGGGAACGAATTTTTATTTCAAATGCAAGCTGTGACCAATATCGAAGTTTTGAATGCTTATGAAGTTAAAAAAATCGTAACCGCTTGTCCGCATTGTTTTAATACACTCAAAAATGAATACCCTTCCTTAGGAGGCGACTATCAAGTGATGCACCACACCCAATTTCTTAAGAGTTTACTAGATGAAGGCCGTTTGAGTATTGAGGGTGGGCAGTTTAAAGGTAAACGCATAACATTTCATGATCCCTGCTATTTGGGACGTGCTAATGACGTATATGAAGCCCCTCGTGATTTGATTAAAAAACTAGATGCCGAATTAGTTGAGATGAAAAATTGCCGCAAAAAAGGATTGTGTTGTGGCGCTGGTGGTGCTCAAATGTTTAAAGACGCTGAACAAGGAAATAAAGAAATCAACATCGAACGAACAGAACAAGCCATGGAAGTCAAACCAGATATAATTGCTGCTGGCTGTCCATTTTGTAATACAATGATGACTGATGGTGTAAAGAATAAAGCAGAAGGTCAGATAGATGTTATGGATGTAGCAGAGCTGATTGCTAACGCAAACGATTTATAATATAATATATTCCAAAAACAAATGCTCGTAAATTTTGATAGCCTACCTGAAACTGCTCGAATATGGATTTACCAGTGTAATCGCTCGTTTACGGATTTAGAGTTAGAAGAAATAGCTCATAAGTTAACCCTTTTTTTAAAAGACTGGACTGCTCACGGCGCTGATTTACAAGCCGGATTTGAGATAAAATACAAACGTTTTATTGTTATTGCGTTGGACCAACAAATCAATGCTGCTACGGGTTGCTCTGTTGATGCCTCAGTGAAGTTTATTCAGGAATTAGAAGCCATTTATAAGGTTGATCTCATGGATAAAATGAATGTCTCCTATAAACAAGGCGATTATGTTGCCTATAAATCACTGATTGATTTTAAAAAAATGGCGAAAGATAAAGCCGTTTCTAAAAATACGATCGTATTTAATAACCTAGTAAACTCAAAGGCAGAATATCTAGAATTTTGGGAAGTACCAGCCTCCGAAAGCTGGCATAGTAGGTTTGTTTAAAAATGAACTTATTCGGAATCCCAAAATGGGAGTTCCTCAGGATTTTGAGAATACGCCAATTCTAACTTTAATAGCCTCTTTTTAATAGGGAGTCCACCGGCGTAGCCCACTAATTTATTTGTAACTCCTATTACCCTATGACAGGGTATAATCAGTGCGATTGCATTGGCGCCATTTGCACTAGCCACTGCACGTATAGCTTTTTTATTCCCAATTTGATGCGCTAACTCTAAATACGATATTGTAGTGCCATATGGAATGGTTAGTAGTGCATTCCATACACTTAATTGAAACGGGCTCCCTACCATTTTAATTGCTAACGAAAATTGATTCCGATCGCCTTTCAAGTAAGCCTGTATCTCTAAACGAACTGTTCTCAAAAGTGGCGTTTCTTTTTCAAAATAGATCGCATTTAGTCCAGTTTGTAAACGCTTGTCTATAGCATCACGCATCTTTCTGTACCGAAAATCTAATAGACACAACTGATTTTCAAAACTCCCAACGATTAACTCTCCAATTGATGTTTTGTAGTACTGAATAAAGATTATGTTTTTTTGGGCCATAATGTAATTAGTTTGTAGAAAAACGAACCATTACTTCGCTTTCAATGTTACAAGTTAAAAATTTAAAAGCTATTAGGGTTTCTAATTGAGTTTCGGGAACATATTCCAAAGGATTAAATGCGGAATAGCGTGCTGCTAAAAGTTTTTTTTTCATATTGAAATTTGTAATAGATTAAACTAATAATAAACCAAATTTAGTGTATTTGATTATTTAGACACCAAGTATTGGGCATAAATTAATATGCTATCTTAAAATCTATTGGCTTTGAAGAATCAGATTTGGGGTCTAAATTCTTTATAAATGTAATAAAAAAAATTAGAATAAGTAGCAATTTTTTTAATTGAATAGTCTTAATCGTTCTAAATAAAAAATAGTTAAAAAAACATTCAAAACCTACTCAGTAGTTTACAAAAAGTGAGGTAAGAATGTTTAGATATTTTTGTTTAAACACCAACGATTTTACTTCTACGCTCCATTATGATGTTATCACGCCACACGCCATCCTGTATCCCTACTTTTTCGCGATACCCAATTTCTCTGAACCCACATTTTTTATGTAATCTGATGCTTGCTATATTTTCACGCATTATCCCACATTGTAGCGTCCAAAGCCCTTTTGATTCGCTAATTTCTATAAGTTTTTGTAAAAGAAGTGTTCCCAAGCCTCTTCCGTAAGTAGAGACATAAACACTAACTTCGGCAATGCCTTCGTAGACACAACGGTCAGATACTTTTGATAAAGACGCCCAGCCCATTATATTTTCATCTTTTAATAGTACAATCCTTCCAAAGGGCAAATGTTTTTTGTCCCATTCCTCAAAAGACGGAATAGTGGTTTCAAAAGTGGCATTTCCAGTTTGAATGCCTGTTTTGTAAATTTCGGCAACAGCATCAAAATTATGTTTATCAATTTCCGAGAACTCCATAACTCTAAATTCTAACAGCAGTTGCTATTTGGAGCGCAACAAGACTCTGTATTCAAATCTGATAGTTTTACCTTTTGTTTTTCTTCAGGAATTCCGCATTGGTCTTGAGCTAAACATTTGGTTTCTTTTGATGTTAGTACAAAGTTTCTGCCATCAAAATCAAGTCCAAATTTGCCAATTGTTTGTGAGTTTTCAATCTCTCCTTGGTACTCAACTTCAATTTCTAAATCTTCAATAGTTAAGATTTTTTCAGAAAGCTCAATGATATGCAGTAGTTTTTCGGGGTGTAGTCTGTGGTCATAATCATCTGCATTCCAAAGTTGAAAGTTCACGACTTCTTCATTCCGAACCGTGCCGCCGCAATCTATAAATGCTTTTGTTATTTTCCCAACTTCAGTGACATGAAAGTGCTTAGGGACTAATTTGCCATTAGGTAATTGAAATCCAATAGTGTCTAATTGTTCTAATACTAATTTTACTTCAGATAGTGTCATAGCTTTTTGGGTTTATAAGATTGATGTTAAAACCTAGGTTAAATATAGTATAAAATTTAAGAATTTAAATTCCTACATGATAGATATTGTCAATACTATAATAATTAACTGGTGTTTAGCTGTAATTATTTTTTAATATAAACAGTTTTAAAGAGTTCACAAACCAAAAGCATGTCTTTTGTTGGTTTCTCCCCTTGTTCATTCATTTCTCGCTTGTAATACTCCCAATGGACTTTGTTCCAGTAGGCTAATGACTTATCGCCTTCCCCTTCAATTTCAGCATATTCAGCGTTGATTTTATTAAAGGGAGTCTTTTCAATTTTTGTTGTTTCAATAACGGCTTTCGCCATTCCTTTCCAATTGGTTACAATAGCTAGATCTCCAATTTTAGGTAGCGGCTGCTTGTAAGTTTCAAACCACCACAACGACGTGGAAGTCGCTCGTTTCACACCATCAACCACCAATTGTGCACAGTCATTAGCGTCTTTTTCGTTGTCACAGAAATAGTAGAATTTAGGAATAGGGGCGTTTTTATATTTTGGGTTCTCTAGAATAAAAGAGTTCCATAATTTTAATATTGAAGGGCGGAATTTTTTATTCATTTAACAATAAAACTTAGGGTGTTAATTGTTACAATATATAAAAATCTGTTCGTAAAAATTCAAGATTGAAATCTAAGTCTGTGATAAATGTAATAAAAAATAGGAGTCCACAAAATATATTTTAAAGCTAAACCACTCATAATTATCAAATTAGAAAACTTGTTTTAAGTAAAATAAAACACAACTATTAAATTGCTCTTAAAAACATTTAGAATTTCTATTAAAAATAGTAATTTGGTGATGAATTTAACATCCGCCTTATTTAAACTGTTTATGCGTCATTTTTTCACACTCTTTTGTTTTGTTTTTTCAGTGTCACTATGCGCTCAAAATTCTATTTCTCCTTTGGATGCTACAGATTTAGAGCTGCAAAACACATGGGTTGATAGCACCTATAATTATCTAAGTTTAAAAGAAAAAATTGGACAATTATATATGGTTCAAGTGTTTTCTAGTCAAGATCAAAAAACCAAAGAATCGATTCTAAATCAAATTACAGCGCACCATATAGGCGGGGTTATTTACTCCAAAGGAGGTCCTGTACGTCAAGCCCAGCTAAATAATGAATTACAAGCTACCTCAAAAATCCCACTTCTTGTTGGGATGGATGCTGAGTGGGGATTAAGTATGCGCTTGGATTCTACCTATGCTTTTCCGTGGAATATGACTTTAGGCGCCGTAAAGGATTTAAATCTTATACGTCAAACAGGCGTACAAATAGGGGAGCATTGCAAACGTATTGGCGTGCATTTTAATTTTGCGCCGGTTGTCGATATCAATACCAACCCTAAAAACCCAATTATTGGAAACCGTTCCTTTGGGGAAGAAAAAGAAGCAGTCACTAGCCGGTCTTTAGCCTTTATGGAAGGCATGCAGAGTGTTGGCATATTGGCAAATGCCAAACATTTTCCTGGTCATGGAGATACGAGTTCCGATTCACATAAAACCCTACCAACGATTAGTTTCTCAGCAAAACGCATAGATTCTTTAGAATTATATCCCTACAAAAAACTCTTTTCAAAAGGATTGTCTTCAGTTATGGTTGCTCATCTTAATGTGCCTAATTTAGATTCAAGACCCAATTACCCGTCGTCTTTATCCTATCCAATTGTCACCGAATTATTAAAAGATAAATTAGGATTCAAAGGTTTGATTTTTACAGATGCTCTAAGTATGAAAGGCGCATCAAATTTCAGTGATCCTGGAGAGATTGATTTACAAGCTTTTTTAGCAGGGAATGATGTGATGCTCATGTCCAATGATGTTAGTCAAGGCGTAGAGGTCTTACAAAAAGCTGTAGAGTCTGGGGTTATTTCCGAGGAGCGTTTAGCACATTCCGTAAAAAAAATATTAAAAGCTAAATACAAAGTAGGGTTACAGAATTTTGTCCCCATTGATACAACTAATTTAGTCGCCGACTTAAATCGACAAAAAGATGATGTGTTGTATGGGGAACTGATGGAAAATGCCATAACACTCGTTCAAAATCAAAAACAAACCTTACCCCTTAAAAACTTAGAACTCCACAAAGTTGCATATGTTAATATGGGTAATGATAATGCAACACCTTTTGTAAATGCATTAAATAAATACATTAAAGTAGATACCGTTACTGCAAACAATTTAGACGAATTAATTGGCGCTTTAAGTCATTATAATACAGTGATTGTTGGTTTGCATACCTCCAATGCAAATCCTTGGAAATCTTATAGATTTACAGATAAAGAATTAGTGTGGCTTTATGAAATCGCCCGCACAAACAACGTGATTTTAACGGTATTTGCAAAGCCTTATGCATTGAATGATTTTAAGACCTTTGAAAATTTTGAAAGCATTCTAATGGCCTATCAAAATAGCCCAATAGCGCAACAAAAAGCAGCACAAATTATATTTGGAGCCTTGCCTGCCAAAGGAAATCTCCCCGTAAGTTGTGGTCCAAACTTTAAAGCAGGTCATGGGTTACAAACGCCTTCATTAAATCGATTGACTTATGGTTTACCAGAATCCGTTGGCATTGATTCAGCGCGTTTGCAAAACATTGATTCCATTGCCAATTATGCGATTTCGGAACAAATGACGCCTGGGATTCAACTGTTAGTAGCTAGAAAAGGAAAAGTGATTTATGAGAAATCATTTGGACACCATACGTATAAAAAATCATCAGAAGTTACGTATAACGATCTGTATGATGTGGCATCACTCACCAAAATATTAGCCACGCTCCCTTTACTAATGGAGCTGGTAGATTCAGGGGTTATTGGATTAGAATCTACTCTTGGAACATTGTTGCCATCATATAAAAACACCAACAAAGAAGCTGTTACAATTCAAGAAATGCTTTCGCATTTTGCACAACTTAAGCCATGGATTCCGTTTTATATATCAACTTTAGATTCGGTGACTCAAAAGCGAAATCCAAAATTTTACAGAAAAAAACAATCGAAGAAATTTTCAATAAAAATAAATGAACAATTATATCTGCGCACAAATTACAAGGACAGTATTCAAAAGCAGATCATTGATTCAGAATTGCTTGAAGAGAAAAAATATCGCTACAGCGATTTACCGTATTATATCTTAAAACTAATCCTAGAAAATCACTACAAATTACCTTTAGATGCATTGGTTCAGCAACGCTTTTATAAATCAATCGGAGCTAATTATTCTACGTATAGGCCATTAAATACATTTAGTAAAAATCAAATTGTCCCCACAGAAATAGATGATTATTTCCGCTTTACAACGGTACATGGCTATGTCCATGACATGGGGGCTGCGATGCAAGATGGTGTTGGTGGTCATGCCGGTTTATTTAGTAATGCCAATGATGTTGCAAAGCTGATGCAAATGTTTCTTCAAGAAGGGGAGTACGGGGGAAATCGTTATTTTTCGTCAGAAACGTTTAACAGATTTAATACCTGTCATTATTGCGATCAAGAGAATCGAAGAGGTATTGGTTTTGATAAACCACAACTCGAAGATGAAGGGCCTACATGTGGTTGTTTGTCGATGACCAGTTTTGGACATTCAGGATTTACAGGAACATATGCTTGGGCAGACCCCGAAGAAGAAATAGTTTATGTATTTTTGGCCAATAGAACGTATCCAAATTCTGGTTCGAATCGACTTTTAAAAGAGAACATTAGAACAGAAATACAACGTTCAATCTACGAATCAATTATAGAATAATATGAATATAGGGATTGTGTGTTATCCAACATTTGGCGGTAGTGGCGTTTTGGCCACCGAACTCGGTCTAGAGTTATCTCGAAAAGGACACGAAGTCCATTTTATTACCTACAGTCAACCGGTGCGCTTAGAGTTGTTGAGCTCTAATGTGCATTTTCACGAAGTTAATGTTCCCGATTATCCATTGTTTCATTACCAACCCTATGAACTGGCGTTGTCTAGTAAATTGGTTGATATGGTCAAAGCCCACAACATTGATGTCTTGCATGTGCATTATGCCATTCCGCATGCCTATGCGGCTTATATGGCCAAAAAAATGCTTCATGAAGAAGGGATTGATGTCCCCATCGTAACCACTTTACACGGCACCGATGTAACCCTAGTGGGTAGTCACCCTTTTTATAAAACCGCTGTGACTTTTAGTATTAATAAATCAGATGCTGTGACCTCAGTTTCTCAAAATTTAAAAGAAGTCACCAAGCGTTTATTTAACACCAAAAAAGAAATACAAGTTGTTCCTAATTTTATCGATATAGAAAAATATCAAAACACATATAAAGACTGCGATCGCGATATTTTAGCACGTCCAGAAGAACGTGTTATTACCCATGTGAGTAATTTTAGACCTGTCAAACGCATTGCAGACGTAATTGAAATTTTCTATAGAATTCAAAACGAATTACCAGCAAAATTAATGATGGTAGGCGAGGGACCAGAACGAAAAGAAGCCGAGCACTTATGTAAAACCTATAACATTGAAGATAAGGTAGTGTTTTTAGGGAACAGTAGTGAAGTTGATAAAATATTATGTTTTAGTGATTTGTTTTTATTACCCTCTGAAACGGAAAGTTTTGGATTAGCAGCATTAGAAGCTATGGCTTCTGGGGTTCCTGTGATTTCTAGTAATTCTGGAGGTATTCCAGAAGTTAATATTGAAGGCGTTTCTGGATATTTAAGCCCAGTAGGCGCCATAGATGAAATGGCTCAAAATGCCATTAAAATTCTTAGAGATGACACGACTTTAAATACATTTAAAAAAGGCGCACAAGTCACAGCAACTAAATTTGATATTCACAAAATTGTTCCTTTTTATGAAGCTATTTATGAAGAAGCGCTCAAAAACTGCATTTCAATTTAATTCGTAAAAAGAATCGTCACTTAGTGGCGTTGTAATTTTTGTTTTTATAATAATACAATTACTTTTACATTCTAAAGACTTAAGGACTAGTATATGGCGGGGAATGCATTTGGATCGATTTTTAAACTGACAACATTTGGGGAATCTCATGGTACTGCTATAGGCGGTGTAATTGATGGATGCCCCGCAGGAATTTCATTAGATTTTGACGCTATTCAGCACGAAATGGACCGACGTAAACCTGGACAATCCAAAATCGTAACTCAGCGTAAAGAACCTGATACAGTCAAGTTTTTATCTGGAGTTTTTGAAGGCATCACTACCGGTACACCAATTGGATTTGTCATTGAAAACGCCAATCAAAAATCGAACGATTATACACATATAAAAGACGTCTTTCGTCCAAGCCATGCGGATTATACGTATACCGAAAAATATGGTCAACGTGACTATAGAGGCGGTGGACGTAGTTCGGCACGTGAAACAGCCTGTCGTGTGGTAGCGGGTGCTATTGCAAAACAATTTTTACAAACGATAGAAATAAACGCTTATACGTCTTCAGTTGGCGAGATTGCACTTAATAAATCGTACAAAGACTTAGATTTAGCTAACGCAGAAACGAATGATGTACGTTGTCCAGATACAGAAGTGGCAGCACAAATGATTTCAAAAATCAAAGCCATTCGAAAAGAAGGGGACACCATTGGAGGCGTGATCTCATGTGTCATTAAAAATGTGCCTGTTGGGTTAGGCGAACCTGTTTTTGATCGTTTACATGCACAGTTAGGAAAAGCCATGTTATCTATCAACGCCGTCAAAGGCTTTCAGTATGGCAGTGGATTTGAAGGCACACAACTCAAAGGCAGTCAACATAATGATGCTTTTAATGCTGATGGTTCTACAAAAACGAATTTATCTGGTGGGATTCAAGGCGGCATTAGTAACGGAATGGATATCTATTTTGATGTGGCGTTTAAGCCTGTTGCCACAATTATGCAAGCCCAAGATACCATCGATAAAGATGGAAATGTAGTCGAAATGCATGGTAAAGGACGGCACGATCCTTGTGTAGTACCACGTGCAGTGCCGATAGTCGAAGCCATGGCAGCCTTAGTCATTGCCGACTTTATGCTGTTAAATCGGCTTAGTAAAGCTTAATAACTAACAAATACATTGTTTATGAAATCAATCGCCTTACACTGGAAAATATTAATAGGCATGCTCGCTGGTGTGACCTTTGGTTTTATTATGCTTGAAGTTGGAGGTGCGGATTTTGTAGCCAGTTGGATTAAACCACTGGGAACTATTTTTGTAAAATTATTAAAGCTAATTGCTGTTCCGCTTATTTTAGCTTCGCTGATCAAAGGGATTTCAGATTTAAAAGACATTTCTAAATTTGCGTCTATAGGGCTCAAAACGATTATAATCTACGTGCTCACCACAGTAATTGCGATTAGTATTGGATTGATTTTAGTGAATACACTAAATCCAGGCGATGGGGTGTCTACCGAAACCATTGCAAAGTTGACCGAAACTTATGCCGATAATAGTAGTGTACAAGGAAAAATAGCAGAAGCAGGCCGTCAACAAGCGGGACGTCCCTTAGATTTTCTAGTAGATATGATTCCCGATAATGCGTTTTCAGCTCTCAGTAATAATAAGCTGATGCTTCAAGTGATTTTCTTAGCGATGTTTTTAGGAATTTCACTGCTCTTAGTAGGCGAGAAAAGCGCTAAACCCCTTAAAGATTTCTTTGATTCTTTGAACGATGTAGTACTTAAAATGGTGGATTTAATTATGCTCTCAGCGCCTTATGCTGTATTTGCATTGTTGGCTAATGTGGTGGTGTCTTCTGGAGATCCGGAGCTGTTGTATGCGCTATTGTTTTATGCAGGCGTTGTGGTCGGTGGATTAGCACTGATGATTTGTTTTTACCTTGTATTAGTCTCTGTGATTACCAAAAGAAACCCACTCTGGTTTTTGAAACAAATCAGTCCAGCACAGTTATTAGCGTTTTCTACGAGTAGTAGTGCAGCAACGCTTCCTGTCACTATGGAACGTGTGGAAGAACATCTGGGCGTAGATAAAGAAGTGTCTAGTTTTGTGTTGCCTGTAGGCGCCACCATCAATATGGATGGTACCAGTTTATACCAAGCGGTAGCCGCCGTGTTTATCGCGCAAGCCCTAGACTTTGATTTAACATTTGCAGATCAGTTAACCATAGTTCTTACCGCACTTTTAGCGTCTATAGGAAGTGCAGCAGTGCCTGGTGCGGGAATGGTGATGTTGGTGATTGTTCTTGAATCGGTTGGCTTTCCAGCAGATAAATTAGCCATTGGATTGGCGCTTATATTTGCGGTAGACCGTCCTTTAGACATGTGTCGCACGATGGTGAATGTCACTGGCGATGCCACTGTGTCTATGATTGTTGCTAAGTTTGAGGGCAAGCTCCATAAACCAAAATCTAAAGAATGGGATGACCATTTGGAGGAGGTGGTCTAAGGGACTTTCTTAATCCTAAGGAAACCTGCATTTAGCAATTCATTTTTATACCTTTACTTTACTATAGTTCTGTTTTGAGATGACCTCTTGTCTCTCTTTTATTTTTTTTGTTCCGCGAAGTCAGAGACTTTGCGGAGCGGGGTTTTTCATTTGTCAAATGTTTGCCAACGGACTTGTATATGAAACGTAGCGTATAAATAAACACTAACTTTTCGGATTATACACGAGCCAAATTTAAAAATTTGGCGGTCTTTGCAAATACAAACAAACCTCTCGGAAAGCCTGTAACAGCTATGTTTTATATACGTTGTTGCCCACAGTTTTATTCAGAACGTGCTGTCAATCTCAATATCTCGAACTAATCCATTCAATAGGCTATCAAATGTCTCATTCGGTGTTCGTCCACCAGTTAAATTATAAATCAAGCTCTTTACATTAAACTTGCAATAAGTCCCTCTTCTAGGATTATAAAGTCCTGCGTATTTCCAATTTTCTTCCTCGCTTACTTGTCTTAAAGCTAAATAAATAAATAGTTGTTTTAAGTCACTAGATTTAAAATTCCGATTTACAGTTTTGATTTCGTATAACGTATCATCAATTGATAAATCTGCTGTCAAATCAGGAATAAAACTGTACCCTTTTAATTTGGGTTTAAATTCTACTTTCTTCTTTTTGGTTATTTTAATAAATTCCAATGTATTCTCACAAATCTTCTCAATTTCTTCTACCTCAGGTTTTTTAAGTTTCAAGTCTTTTTTTTCGTAATTACCTGTAGTCCAAATTGATTTGGCAGTTTCTGAAACTATTTTTTTTAATCTTTTGGAATCTTTTATTATTTTCTTTATTTTTTTGCCTCAACTGTTGCTATTTCAGATAAGTTAAATGATGTTTCGGCTACGATATCATATCTAATATCTTCACTATTTGGAATAGGGTTTTTGTTGATTTTTTTTATTTGTGCTAAATTAAATACTCTCATAAAACTTGGTGTCATTAGAGGTAAGTTCTGTTTCCAAATTGCGGTAAATTTTTCCGATATATCTCTTTCACTAATCATACAAGTATAGGTCTGTTTGAAGTTTTTCTATCTGAACACCAATCTCTGATTAACAATTCTTCTTTGCTAAACAAACTTTTATTACTTCCTCTCCAATGTTTACCTTCATCTCCTAAACAATAGGAAGAATAAATAAAAGCTCTTCTTTCCCAAGTAGTTAAAGTCGTAAATTGTTTTTTTACATCAACTAACCAAAAGTGATTCTCCCAATTGGTCATAGCGACAATTATTTGTCTTTTCAGAAAATGGTTTGTCTCTGTTTCGAAAAGCTTTACGAAAAGCTCTACTTTTTGATGTGAATGTCGAAGGGAAAGAATTTGAACAATATAATTAAGATTCAACTCAATTTTTGTCAAATAGTTCTCTTCTTGAAATAACTCTAAAAGCGAGTTGTCAACAATGTCTTTACCTTCTTCTGATAAATCTTCGTAAACACTTCTTACTGAACGCATAATTGTTGTAAATACAGGTGACAAAGTGGTTAAATTATCGTGGTCTAAAAGTATTTTAACAGCTTGTACTTGATTTTCTTCTGTTAATGCTTTTACAGAATTTATCGCTTGTTTAGTTACTGTTTGGTCAATTTTAGTTTTATTAACCTCTCCAGACAAAATCCCAATTATATCAATTTGACGAACAGCATCTTTCAAAGATTGATAATCATCAACTGCGGTTGCAGAATATGGGTCAAAACGAATAGAAATATTTAGAAGTTTTTGTTCTTCTTCTGAAATCTCGTCATCTGCTGGTTTTGGGTCAAGGAATTGATGTATTTCTTGATATTCTGTTGACGACATTATTTTTGTTTTCCCTTTTTGTAGACTAAGTTGGTCGTTTGCTAATTTTTCTGATAATAAGATTAGAATTTTATAAGCCTCTGATTCAGAATCGCAGAATATTGTGTAGTCATCTGCATAACGACAAAATTTTATTCCTCTGGATTTTAAGTGAAAATCTGTATGATTAAGAGCAAGTTCCGCGAGTATTCTCGATGCAGGTCCTCCAACTGGAAGACAATAAGAAATGGTGCCAGAAAAATTGCTTAATAATTTAATAATCCTTTTTGGTATGTCTGTACTTGAGTCAACACGTTTAAGCTCATTCTCTAATTTATGATGATTTACTCTCGGATAAAAATTTGAAATATCTGTCTGTAAAACAAAATCTGAAGATTTCGAATATTCAATACATTGTTTTTTATAGCTTATCCAAGTAGTGTCTTTAAATAGTGAACCTTTCGTGTTATTCCATTTATAGCGATATGAAAAAACGTTCTTTTCATCTTCTTTTATTCGAGTCTGTTCGATTTTTTCAGCCAAAGAAATAACTAACCCAAGAAAATATGCATTCCAAAATGGTTCAACCATCGTAGCCTGTCTAAAACCATAGTAACCAACAGGACTTAATTTGACTAGAGTTAAAGGTGGTGATTCGCTTATTGCGTTATCTAAATCTGCGTGAATTGATTCGAGAATATCTAACGACTCTTTATTCTTTTCTTCAAATAAATATCTTTCGAATGGAAAAGGGAATATGTCTGTGTCTCCGTGTTTAATAATATTTAAAAGTGCTTTCTTAAAGTGTTTTTTCATACTTAAATTTCATTAAATCTCGGTTTATCTCAAATTGTGGGCAACGTGTTTGTATAAGATTAGTTGCGTGATTTAAGCAATAAAGTAGCAAATAAATCACAGATAGAAAGTCCGCGAGGACTTTCGTAAGTATGCTATAACCAGCAATTAATTTTACACGGTGTTGTGCATAGTTATTTATTTTTCTCCAACATTCGGTTTATTTTTGGTCGCCAATAGTCAATATTTTTTTCTCTTGGTAAGTCAGTTTCATAGATACTGTCCTCAATTGCTAATAATTCAGCATAAATTTTCGTTCCAATTTTTTCTAAATCCGAATATGATTTGTCATCTCTGTATTTAATTTCATTAATTTCTTTATTAAATTTTCTCGCAAAACTTTCGTAAAGGTCAAATCGTAACTTCTGCATTTTCATCAGCTCTTTGAAGTCCGTTGTGTCTTTTATCCACGATTTATTTTGATCAAATAATGCTTTTACTTCTGCGTCTTTTAAGTTGGTCGATTTTAAGTAAAGTCCGTGAAACCACCATTCGTTTGAGTCAGAATTCAAATCCGCTTTTGCTTTAAAATCAGATGGTTTTATTTCTACGTTTTCAGACCAAAAAACTACGTGTTTTTTTAGAAAATAATATTCAATCTGAATTCTTGTATTCCAGTATATAATTCCAATTAAAATAACTGAAATAACGGCTATAATGATTTTTTGGGTTTTGGTCATAATTATGCATAACTAGTTATATGGAGAATAAACTTCCTGTTTATACGTCTCCAATTCCGGATAACAGGAACTTTTGTTCTCGTTTATTGTTTTTTCATATTCTAAAGTCTACATTCTTTTTTTTGTTACATTCATTCAGCGCATATGTTAAGGGTATTAAAAACACCACATACCCACACACCGCTGTGTAGTTACAGTTTCTTAATACTTTACTTAAATGATGAATTGGTTAAAAATGAAGAATCAGATTTGGGGTCTAAGTCTGCATAAATGTAGTAAAAATAATTTAATTGTGATCGACTAGGGTAGTGTAAAAAATACTGATCAGTTCATTACTCCAAAAACCGATCTTTCAAATCCACTGTTGGAATCCTACATTGCTCTGTTTTTCCAAACCAGTAGTAACGGTTGTTGGCGATAAACCGATACAAACCATCCCGAATAAAACGGGGGATGAGGTATCCAATGAGAAACACATAAAACCCACCACCCAAAACCTTGCACAGTTTTAGAACGGCCTTACTTCTCTCGTAAAATTTCCCATCTGTATATACTATAATCGTATCTAAATTATCACGGTCTAGTAGCGCCTTTGGAACAACGTTTTGGGCGTATTCACTTTGCAGAGACGCGAATTTTAAAACGCCTTTTTTGTCTTTTGAGATAAGGAAGTTCACCCCGCGATTGCAGAGGCTACACACACCATCAAAAAAGA
>TARA_B110000027_G_C16122557_1_pt1 | contig 25895 bp, 24 predicted proteins | sample TARA_B110000027 | Tara Oceans TARA_B110000027 (sample SAMEA4397101) | marine metagenome | biome: Polar Biome; feature: [SRF] surface water layer (ENVO:00010504); material: water (ENVO:00002006), including particulate matter (ENVO:01000060) such as... | depth 5 m
TTACGTTACTGATCATTAATATTATATAAATTCAATAGTTTGTCAATTATTCTATCAGAAGTTTTACCGTCCCAAAGAGGGATTTTTTTTGCAGTTTTCCATTCACCTTTAATTATTTTTCTTAAATACGGAGGTAAATTTTCTGGAAGTGAGCCAACTAACTCATTTGTTCCAAACTCAACAGTTTCTGGCCTCTCTGTCGAATCCCGTAAAGTAATACAAGGAATATTCATAATTGTAGCTTCTTCGGTAATTCCTCCACTATCAGTTATCACTGCTTTTGAATGTTTTACCAAAAAATTAAATTCAAGATATGACATGGGATCAACTATAAAAATATTTTTTAAATCAATTCCAATTGTGTTTAATCTTTTTAATGTTCTTGGATGAGCTGGAAAAATGATAGGTATATTGTTGGACTCATCAATAATTGTCTGGATTAAGTTTTTTAATTGATTTTCATCATCAACATTTGAAGGACGGTGAAGGGTTAAAACAAAATATTTTTTTTTAATCAGACCAATCTTTGCCCAAAATTTAGGTTCAAAAAATTTCTTATCATTTTTTATTAGAGTGTCTATCATAGTGTTTCCAACAAAAAAAATATTTTTTGATTTAAAACCTGAACTTAATAAATTTTTATTTGCTGTTTCTGAAGTAGTAAAAAAGTAATCAGAAATTGAATCCGTCACTATTCTGTTAATTTCTTCAGGCATTGTCATATCTCCAGACCTAATCCCACCTTCAACGTGAGCAATGTCAATATTCATTTTTTTTGATACAATAGAGCATGCTAATGTAGAGTTCACATCTCCAAATAAAAGTACAATATCTGGTCTATATTTTATTAATTCTTTTTCAAACTCAATCATTATACTAGCAGTTTGTTCTGATTGTGACCCACCTCCACACTTCAAATTTGAATTTGGATTAGGGATTTCTAATTGCTCAAAAAATATTTCGCTCATATTTTTGTCATAATGTTGCCCAGTGTGAATCAATCTAAAGCTGATATTTTCTCCTTTAACAATTGATTTTTGTATTGCATTTATTACGGGTGCAATCTTAATGAAATTTGGTCTTGCCCCTGCTACTATTGTTATCTTCATGTTTTATTAATTTAATTTAAACAGAAATTTATAAGGTTTTCCATTCTTTTATTCCAAGAATTATTTTCACAAAATTCATGCTTATTATTATTGATTTTTTCATAAAATGATTCATCTTTTTTTATGTATGCCTCCATAGTGTTATACAGACTAATTGTATTATCTGATTTATATTTAGAAACAAAACTATTTATATTCGGTAAATCCTTAGCATCAGAATACATGTCAGATACAATAACAGGCATACCCATATTTATATAATCAAATAATTTAATAGGCGATAAGTATTTAACTGAAACATCAGAACTAAGTGGAATTAAACCTACACAGAAATTGTTGCAAATTTTCATAGAATTTATTTCAGATACTTTTCTTGGACTATGAACATAAATACCATTAGATATTTCAGGAATAGAGTTTAAAAGGTCTTGATTTTTACCAAATCCAATAAAATGCAGTTCAACTAGGCTTCCATATTTTTTTCTAATAGCATTGAAAGAATTAATAACTAGTAGATAATTATTATAATCTTGAAATATACCAAAAAATAAGAAAACGTACTTGGGGTTTTTTATGTCAAATGATCTATTGAAATTCTGTACATCTACACCATTGGGTATATATGCTATATTCTCTTTTTTTAGTTTAATAAGACCAGTAATTAAGTCACTCTTTAATTTTGATGAAACAACATAAATATACTTAAATCGTAATAAGATAATTTTATGTAAAAGTAAGACAAGACCATACAGATTGTTTATCATAAAAATCTCTAAATATCTTTCAAAAGTAAAACCATTAATTTCAAAAATAACAGATTCTCTTTTTTTTCTTGATAACAAAAAGGAAAAGAAAAAGAGTATTATTATATTTTCAATATTTTTTCTTATGATTATTTTTTTGTCACTGTTTATTAATTTAAATATTGTTAAGTAAATTTTATATTTAAATTTTAGAACGTTAACATTTGTGTTGAAAAAATTATTGTTGTAGTACTCATTTTGAGGGCCAATATAATCACAACTAATATTATTAGATTTTATTCCATTAATAATCCCCAACGCATGTGAAATTTGACCACCTTTATGAGATGAAAAAAAATTGAATTGTGTTATGCAGTATGTAACTTTCATTTATTTTTTGTAATAAGATTTAAGAAGAAATAATAGATTAATTTTACGATTAAGAGTAAGTAAGGTTTAAATGTCATCGGCTTGTATTTTAAAACATTTCTTAGTTCTTTAGAAAGAGATATGTTTTTGAAATTTCTTAGTAATCTAGATGAAAAAAATGAGAAAAAAACTGCACTTTTCAAATTTCTATCGAATAGTTTAAAGTAAGGAAGTCTGACATGGATAAAAGTATTATCCAAATAATTTACATTTGATGATATGCTGTTTTTTTTATCTACAATTTTAGAAGAAAGAATAGAGTTAATGAACTTTATATTATTTGTTTTATTTAATAATCTTAATAATAAATCAGAATCTTGGCTAGATTTTAAATTTATATTAAACAAACCAATATTCAATATTATCTCTTTTTTAACTGTTATTGATGTTGATGTGCATATTGATTTTATCATTTGACTTTTCAAGTAGTTTGGATAGTGATCTTTATTGTGAATAACAGAGAAGTAACGATGAACAAATCTTTGTTTAGAATAAATTAAATCTGGATTTTTTTTTATGATTATACTTTCTTTAAATAATTTATTTGAGGACCATGTATCTCCGCAATCAATAAAGGAAACATATTCAAAATTGCTATTAATAATTCCAAGGTTTCTACTATAATTAGCGCCCATATTCAAAATATTAACAAATATTTTAGCGTTTAAAATATTAAATGATTTTATCAAATTATTTAAAAAAACAGAATCATAGCTTTTTATTTTATTATCGTCAATTAAAATTAACTCATAATCTGATATAGTTTGTGATGAAATACTCTTTAATGTTCGCTTCAATTCTCCCAAAGAACCATAAAATGGTAATATTATACTAAACTTCATGAATATTTTATTGTTTTATATTGTTTAACAAAAGCGGTTCCAATAAAAAAGAATAATCCATAATTATAATAAAGGTTTCCTGAAAATTGAGCTGTAGCGATATATAAAAGTAAAACAGAAAAGTAAAATAAACTTATCTTAATATAATCATTTTTTGAAATATATTTCAAATATCTCTTTAACGCAGTTAAAACTACAAACATAAAAGTGATCCCCCCAGCAATACCACTGTCTTCCAATAGTTGTAAAAACAAGTTGTGAGGATGAGTAGAGTGAATATCTTTATAGAACCCCATTCCACCCCCAAAAAAAATATTAAAATCTGCATCAAAAAATCTTCTCCAGACTAGAATTCTGGGCTCATCTGATGCCTCAGCAAATAATTTCATCAATCTTATATTGATGTAGCCATTATTAACTAAGAACTGGAAAAACACACTTAAGCTTATAAAAGTAACAAACATAACAAGAAATATTTTTAAATATTTTTTTTTATAAAAATTTATTATAAAAAAATTTATAAAAATAATTATCAGACTGAGTAGAATACTCCCTCTCCCAAAATTTAAAAACTGTGAAAATAATGCTATTATAAAAACAAATTTAAATAACAATTTATAATTACTAAAATAGATTAAACCAAAGCTACCTATGGTAAACACAGACTGTATAAAGCTACTTGGAAGATATTGGAACCTAAAGTCGATATTTAATATTTTAACACCAAATAATGCATCAATAAAAATCAGCAAAGAAGCAAGACCAGAAATTAAATATATTATTTTATAAATTATTAATAAACCATTTTTATTCAAAGATGATCCAACAAAAAATGAAATTAAACAAACAAACAATGAGTAAACCTCTGATACATTTTTTAAGTTTGAAGTCAACATTATTATAATAAATAAGAATGCTAAAATCATCATATGTAACTGACGATAAGAAATATGCGACTTTAAGTTATAAAGTCTTACAAGTAAGAAGGGAACGTAAAGTATGAACATGAATAGAATTTCCTGAGGAACAGAAAAATATTGACGCATATACGAATATAAAATAGCCGATAAAGAAATTAAAAAAATTAAAAAATTGAAAATTGCTTTTGTCATTTCAGCAAAGTTAATTAGTAGAATTATTATATTCAAACCAAAAATTAAAGTATAATAGTTGCCATAATTTGTAAGAATTATTAGTATTCCCAGAATAGTGACTATCAATTAGTTCTTGGATATATTTTTTATTAAACATATCATTTAATATACTATTTTCAATTAATAAATTTTCAATATCGTTCCTAGATATAGAATTAATTAATCTATTTAAATCGGGATTGAACCCTTGTTTTTTTCTTTTAAAAAAATAATCTAGGTTGAAAGATGATAAGTATCTTTTTAGTATGTTCTTATTAATTAAACTTTTCCAACTAATGGATTTTAAGTTGTGGTGGATTCTATTAAATATTCTTAAATTAAGTAAAGGGACTCTCATTTCAATACTGTTAAGCATGGTAGCTTTATCACAAACCATTAGGTTATGTGATAAAAACCCTAGTCGATCTAATTCCCACATTTTAGAGTTTACATTGCTATATTTTTCAAATGATTTTGATAATTTATTGATTTTATCAAAATAATTCCTTTTTCCTATTATAAATTGTTGAGGTTTAAGAAGATTTTTAAGATCATCTTTCGAAAAGTATCCAATTAAACTAAAATAGGCCTTAATGAAATTTGATTCTTTAACAAAGCTACGTAGCCTATCTATTTTGTTAGGAAAATATTTTTCAAGTTTTAAACTAAAAAACTTAGATTTAAATAAACAAGAAAACACCCTAAGGTACTTGTGATATTTTGCAATGGAGTGCCTGGGATAGCCTAAAAAAACTTCATCTGCTCCCATTCCTGATAGCATAACCTTATATCCATTTTCTCTTGCATATTTAGAAATCCTAAAAACAGAATAAAAAGTAAAATCAGATATTAAATCCTCAGAATTAATAGCAACAAACTTCATTATTTCCAGTGGGCTGGTTGGATCATCAATACTATCAATTTCAATTATATTATTTTCCCTTAAAGTTTTAAAATGATCTACAGAAATTTTGTCTAAATTTTTTTTAGTAGAATTTGGATTATTAATATAAACACAATCTAAATCAGTAGCTGCAGCTACAACAGTGGAATCTACACCTCCACTAAAGAAAAGCCCAAGTTTAACATCAGACATTAACTGATCTTCAATTGAATTTACTATGGTATTAACACTTACATTGTCATTATAACTAGAGCTTTCATTACTATACAAGTCTTCATAAGATGCTCCTGTCTCCAAATTATATTGAAAGTAGCTACCAGGCATTACTTTTTTCACATTTTTAAATGCTGTTTCTGGCTCAATTAAATATCCTAATGAAAAAAACTCATAGAACTTTTCATTGTCAATTTCTAAACTGTCAATAAAAGGCTTTAAGCCTTTTATTTCAGAAGAAAAATATACTTTATTATTATTTTTGTACAAATAGATTGGTTTGATTCCAACAGGGTCTCTAAAAATATAAAGTTGTTTTGTAATTGTATTCAAGAAAACAACTGAGAACATTCCATTAACTTTGTGAAATCCTTTAATTCCAAATTGTATAAAGTATTCAAGTAATACTTCAGAATCTGAATTCGTTATGGGGGAGAAATCATTTAGTAGTGAACATAAATATTTATAATTATAGATTTCACCATTGAATACCATAGTATAATTACCGCAATTTGACACCATTGGCTGATTAGCTGATTTCGATGTGTCAATTATACTTAACCTATTATGGCCTAAACCAATAAAATAATCATTAATCTTAAAACTAGTTTTAGATGTGTTGTCTGGCCCTCTATGACTTGTTAATTTTAAACTTTTATCTAAAGAACAATCTCTGTCTTTAGTATCGATATAACCTGAAATTCCACACATATTATAAAATATCCATTAAAAAAGATTTGAATCCTGACATATATTCTTTGTAATTACCTGACATATACTCTTTAAATAAATTAATTGGTTGTTTTTTGTTTAAGCTGTTTAATCTTGAATTGTAAAATTTTAAATTATTTTTTAAATTTAATAATAAGTATAACGTAGTCTTGTCATCTTTCATCTTTGAGTTTAAGTAATCAATTTTCAGAATCAAATCTGAGATTTCATTAAAGCATTGTTTTATTCTATTATATTTAATTTTTTTTAAGTGATAATATTTATGTTTAAAATTTAATTTTTTAGATGAGTTAAATAAAGCTAATGATTCATTATTATCATGTCTCCTGTATAATTGAAGCACCTCTTCTGTAATAAAACATATATCTAAGTCGTGAGAAAGTTCTACTATCCAATTATCATGAGCTTTTACATGATTAGGAAATGGTAAAGTAAAATCAAGAAAATCTTTTTTCAGCAAACAACATGCTCCCATAACAAAAGACTTAGTGCTCAGTCCTAAGTTTCTAATTTGATCAATTTTTGTAATATTACCTAATGATTTTAGACTTTCGTCAACAATTAGTGTATTGTTTATAAAACAAGATTTATAAGGATACTTCTTTGCCAAATTAATCATGAATGAAATTTTATTTGGTAACCAAAAATCATCTTGATCAGATAGAAAAACATAATCTCCATTAGAACGTAAAAGTGCTCGTTCAAAATTTTTAGCATATCCAAGCCTTTTCTTATTGTTTAATAAAATAATTTTAAGCTTACTAGAGAGTTGAAATTCATTAATTAATTTCAAAGTATTATCAGTAGAGTTATCATCAGAAATAATTACTTCATCAGGCTTGATAGTTTGATTTTCTATACTATTCAGCTGTTCTATGATGTATTTTTCCCCATTAAATGTTGCAATGACTACGGAAATCATAATTTTAGTATTTACTTTTAATTAAAAATAGTTGATGCAAGCATTCAACACCACCAGTTTCTAAATTATTTGGACAAAATATTATTATTATTTTTTTCATAAATTAAATTATTTTAAAGGAAATTCTAATATGACATCACAATTTTTGAGAGTTTCTACTCTATGTGAAATCATTATAATTGTATATTCTTTTCCTAAAGAATATATTTTTTCTAATATTGAAGCCTCTGTTTTATAATCAAGTGCACTTGTTGCCTCATCTAATACTATTATATTCTTATTAAAATAAAACAGTCTAGCGAGACCCATTCTTTGTCGTTGACCTCCAGAAACAAATGCTCCATTTTCTCCAACTGGACTCTCTATTCCTTTTTCTAAATCTGACATCAAATCTTGTAACCCTGCAAGTTCTAAACTATTTAAAACCTTATCATCATCAATAAATTCATCATCAATTCCAAATGCTATATTTTTTTTTATGGTATCATCAATTAAAAAAACATCTTGTTTGACATGACCAATTTTAGAAAACCAATTGTTTATTGAATTATTATCTAATACTTTTCCGTCAATTATAACTTCTCCACTACTTGGGTTAATTAACCCCATTAAAAGATCAACAAATGTTGATTTTCCACTTCCACTTTTACCAAAAATTCCTATTTTTTGTCCACTCTTTAATTTTAAGTTCAAATTAGAGATTATCACTTTATTATCTATTTTATAATTGATTGATTTGAATTCAATTAATGAAAACTCGTTAGTAACCAAATTCTTAGAGTTATTTTTATCATTTGGAACTTTAATTAATACATTATGAAATTCCATTATTGAAGGAAGTCCATTATAAAAGGTTTGAAAATTATAATAGATAACTTGAAAACTAGGCAATATCCTAATTAGTCCAAGAAAAACAACAATAAAAGAAGCAAGGTCAATATCTCCTTTAAAAAAATAAAGTGCAAATATAAACAATAACATTACTGCGGGCTCTACAATAAGCTTAGGAAGGTTACTAATAATTTGCAATAACGATTGCGCCATTTTGTAATCAAGGCTCGCATTGCTAAAGTTTTTAGTAAAAACTTTATATGATCTTGATAAGATTATTTCTTTTATTGAGCCTAAAGAATCTTGAATAATTTTTATAATTAAATTTTGGTTGTCATTAACAATATGTGAAGATTTACTAATAGTTGATTTTATGAGAAAAACATAAAAAATATAAAGTAAAACTATTCCTGAAATTATAGATATAGTCAAAATAGGCTGAAAAAAAAACAGGTAAATTAGTACCGAGAACGCTAATGTAATTCCATTTAATATTCTAAAAATCGGTAAGAAACCTTGATATACAACAACATTTACCTTGTTAACAATTAATGCAATAAAAAATGATGAATTATTTTTTTTATGTTCAGCATAATCAAGATTTAATGTATTAACAAATATTTTTTCACCTAGAACATGTCCAATTTTGTGAGCTAATCGAGATTCAAAAATCACGTATGTAATCTTTAATGCAGCACCAATAACGATTATAAAACCTAAGACTATTGGGACATTATCAAAACTAATTCCTAAAAAATCCATTAAAAAATTAGTTTCAGTTGATCCACCTGATGAATCCAAAAAAGAATTAATAAAAGGATAAAGAAGGCTTAAAATAAGTATTTCAAAAACTGTTGAAATAACTGTCAAAAACAATAAAAGATAAAATCTATTTTTAAGGTTTCTGGGTAAAGCATTAATTACCGGGAGCATAGTCCTAATTAATTTCATAAACGGGAAGATAAAAAGTTAAAATATTTGTTAAACTTAAATTTAGAGTTTTGATAATTATAAAATAAAAATTTTAATGCGCTAACAGATTTAAATTTTAATAGTAAAAAACTTTCGAGATCATAACGCTTAATTGGAAGAATTAAGTTTTCTGGGTCAAAGTCAGTAATTTGTACACAAGGAATTTCACTTTGAAACGCATCAACTAAAACTGTAGTAGCTCCTCCCAAGACAAAATAAGAATTAGTTAAATCATAATCTAAACTATTGCCAGAAATAAAATCACTATATAACACTTTCACCTGCTTGCATTGTTCTGAAGAATCCCCAGGATGACATCTAATTACTAAATTTTCAGATTCTACAAATGATGCTACGTAATCAAATAACTGTATCCATTTATTATATAAATTTTTTCTTTCATCAAAATTTCGGGCCTGCAATCCAGGAAATAGAAGTAAGAAATGTTTTTTTTGTAGAATTAAATTATTTTGAAAAGAGTTAGGATAATCAAAATTTATTAACTTTTTTTTTTCAATTGAATTAGAAACAGTTAGGATGTTTTTTAATAATAAATTGTTCCAAATAATTGAGTAATCTCCATTTACAGGAAGAATAGTAACTAAATGTCTATCTTGTGTAAATGCATGTGCAAATTCAATTGTAGGTGTTTTTAATGTTTTAAATATTCTTGACAGCAAAAAACCAGTATCGGTATGTAAATCTTGAGTAATAATTATTTTAAAATTTAATTTCTTCAAAAATAATGAGTATGAAGAAATCAATTGAATTAAGTGTTGTTCAAAATTTTTCCAAAAAGCTTTATCATAATTATCGTTGTAGGGTAAATTATGTAAATTATCATAAAAACCAGACTTCAGTAAAGAGTTTCCAATAAAAGAATCAATAATATTATAACCCTTTCCAAAATCTTCACAAATAATTGATTTAGATTCTAAAAAAATCCTGGTATCTGATTGAATATTAATTAATCTGGGGATATTAACCAATGCTCTATTTTTTAAAGGTGAATAAAATTTAAAAATCTTTTTTATATATTTAATAGACAAGCGGTTGAAAGCATTTTTTCTCTTATAAAAAATTCTTTCTAACTCGTGTGTCCCTACTGATTCGTATATTCTTAAATACCATTCAATCGTTTTAAAAGACAGTGGATATTCATTTATAAATCCAGAATACTTTTTATTTATTGTATTATTCAGTAATAAATAATCTTGGTAGATTTTATAACCTTTCATGGGTATATTTTCTTGGTAATGATCCTTTCAAATCATATATAATTACTCCTGATTTGTATGCCGCTTCAAAGTCTATTTCCTTAAACAATGAATGGGCTACTCCAGCTATTATACCATCATAATCATTGATTGATATTTTATTAATAAGTTGAATTCCTAAATGCTTTTGAACTTCTAATTCATCAGCTATGGGGTCATAAATATCAACATCAACATTATTCTTCTTTAAATTATTATAAACGTCAACTATTTTTGTGTTTCTAATATCAGGACAATTTTCCTTAAAAGTAACACCTAGTATTAATATTTTACAATGCTTTATAAGCAGATTCTTTGACAAAATCAATTTCATCATTCTATTTGCCACATATAACCCCATACTCTCATTAAGTTTTCTCGCAGAAACTATTAATTCAGGATTATAACCCACAGAAAGTGATTTATGTACAAGATAAAATGGATCTACTCCAATACAATGGCCGCCTACTAAACCTGGTTTCAAATTAATAAAATTCCATTTTGTTGATGCAGCTTCTAACACATCTAAAGTGTCAATTCCGATTTTGTTAAATATTTTTGATAATTCATTTACAAATGCAATATTTAAATCTCTTTGTGCATTTTCGATTGCCTTACTTGCTTCAGCTACTTTTATTGAAGAGGCTTTAAAAGTACCTGCATCTATAATTGAATTATATAAATCATCAACAAAAGTTGCAATTTCTGGTGTTGAACCTGAAGTTACTTTCCTAATTGTTGTTAAAGTATTGATTTTATCACCAGGATTAATTCTTTCAGGTGAATATCCGCAGAAAAAATCATAATTAAATTTCAGTGAAGAATATTTCTCTAAAACTGGTATGCACTCTTCTTCTGTACATCCAGGATATACTGTTGATTCGTATATTACTATATCACCCTTATCTAATACTTCTCCAATAGTTTTACTTGCACTAATTAATGGTTTTAAATCTGGAAGATTAAATTCATTAATTGGGGTTGGAACTGTAATTATATATATATTATAGTCTTTTAAATCTGCAAAATTAGAAGATATTGATAATCCTATATCGCTAGGGGACTTTTGTATTATATTATTTAAGTCATCAGACGTGACTTCCAAAGTTTCATCATTTCCTCTAGCTAACTCATTAGTTCTAGATAAATCTATATCATAGCCTAGTACTTTATATTTTTTTGCAAACTCTACTGCTAAAGGTAGTCCAACATAGCCTAAGCCTATTATTGCAATTTTATCGTTTTTTTTCATATTTATTTAACTCCTTTTCCTATTAAAATAAAATCATTCTTATTATCACTTGTTAAATCATTATTAGTAATTAAGAAATCTGAATAATTTTTAATTACCGGTAAAATATTTGGATTATCGATGTTTATTTTTTCTATAACATTAGACTTTAGTTGCCAAATCCAATCAGAATCTCTGTGCCATATTATTTTATTTCTGTGTTGATCAATCAAAAAGTTAAATGCATTCTCAGAAATCCCAAGCCATTTAAAAAATAATTCTGAATTAACAGGTTTCTTATTAATATACACATTAACGAGAGCTAAAGCTTTTTCTTTAGTCATGTGTTTTAGTCGAATTTCACGACAAGCGTGATCAACTACTTTTCCATATCCATATTTTAAGAATTTAATATAATCATGTAAGTCAGAATAAATCCAACAGTCTGTATCATTATAGTTATCAAACGTTCTAGTTTGAATACTTGTTTGATAATTATATTTTTTTATCATAATTTCATGCTGTTCTCTACTATCCCATCTAATATAATTATTTAAATATATACCTCTGACTCCTACACGCTCTATTTCTTTATCGTCAGGGTATATAAACTGTGTTATATCGTTTTTGGATATATTATCAAACTCATCGATTAAATCCTCAGCTTCATAACCCATTAAGTCATGTTCTTTTCTGTATTTACGAGTCATTTCTACCTCGTCTAAATGAGAAAACATACCAACTTGATCTAATCCTTGATGAGCACCCCAAATAATTAAAGGTATTTTAAGCTTTACAGCTATTTGAACAGGATAAACAGTTTGACCAGCTATACAATGCCAATATATACTTCCAAACTTTCTTAACGTAGCTCTAGTAATTTTTTTTACTGTTTCAGGATTTACAGTAAGTGTCATTAAATCACAATCAAACTTGAGCCTTAGATTAGCTAAATTTCTAATTCCGAGAGCTGTATTATATTGTTTATTATAAGTTACAAGTAATGGATTTAATCCATAAATATTTTTGACCATATGAACAATAAAATATGAATCTCTAGATCCACTTACTGGAATGATACAATCATAATTATTATCAGATTTATTTTTAAAATTTTCTAGTATAGATTTCAATTTATTTTCTCTATCAATCCAGTTTAAAAAATCTTTTTCTTCATGAACTCTACAACCACTACAAATTCCTTCTTCATCAATGGTAAGATTCAGTGGATGAGTTTTAGAGTAAAGGCATCTTTTACAAGTCATCATATAATTTCTTTTTCAATTCTAATATTTAGTAATTTTGAGAGTTCATAATCAGATTTTTTATTTAATCTATAAACCTCATTAAAGTTGTCTTTAGAATACTTAGAGTTAGTTTCAATTCTAATTTTTTCAGAGTTCGATATTCCACATTTAGTTATAATTACACTATGTTCTGAAAAATGAAAAAAGTTTGCAGCTGCTGCCCCACTAACATTAGTTTGATCAAAGACCTTAGTAAAATCATCAGCATTTTTTGCTCCTCCTGAACAAACAATAGGAATTCTTATTTCATCAAAAAGTTTTATTAATTCAATATCAAATCCTTGATAAGAACCGTCTCTATCTACAGAGTTTACAAAAACTTCTCCAACTCCTTTGTTTATAGATTTTTTAAGTAAATCTAGTGGGCATAGATTTAAAGCCTTACTATTTAAATAATCAAAAACTTTATATTTGTTACCAATTTTCACACAATCTAAACTCAAAACTACACTTTGATTTCCAAATTTATTTGCTGCGTCAGAAATTAATTCAGGAGAATTGATGGAAGAAGAATTTAAAGAAATTTTGTCTGCCCCACATGACATAAGCTTATCAATTTGAGATAAATTAGAAATACCTCCTCCAACTGTTAGAGGAACAAAACATTTTTCAGAGCATTTTTTGATCATATTATAATTGGGCTCTTTTAAATTCTTAGTTGCTGAGATATCTAGGAGAATAATTTCATCAATACCCCAAATATTTAAATATTCGACAGCTATGTGTGGCTTTCCAACAGGTAAGTATTTTTTAAAATTAATACTCTGAACGACAATTCCATCTTTTACAACAATGGTTGCAACAATTCTTTTTTTTAACATATTTTAAATACTATTTAAAAATCCTCTAAATAATTTTAGACCAGCAACCTGACTTTTTTCAGGATGGAACTGAACTCCAAAAATATTATCTTTTTGAATACCTGCAGTAACTCTAATACCATAATTAGATTCTGCAAAAACATACTTGCTATCACATTCAAAATGATAACTATGATCAAAATAAAAATTTGTGTGTTTATTATTTGTAATCAAAGGATTATCGAAATTTATATTAGCATTGTTCCATCCAACATGAGGTATTGGTAGGTTATTTGGAAGTTCTAATTTTTTTACTTTTCCTTTAATCCAATCCAAACCATTATGTAAACCATTTTCTTCAGAATTTGTAGCTAATAACTGCATTCCAACACATATACCCAGAATAGGTTTCTTTTTTATTAAAACTTCTTCATTTAGTGTTGGAATAATACCACGCTTTTTCAAATTATTAATACAAGCTTCAAAAGCACCAACTCCAGGTAAAATTAATGCATCTGAATCATGGATATCTTGAATATTATCCGATATTTTGACTTTACTATACCCCAAGTATTTAATTGCATTAAATACTGAATGGGTATTTCCAATTCCATAATCAATTATAATTATATTTGGGTTTTTCATAATCCTTCTCCAACTTTAAATTTAGGCTCATAATTACCAACTGAATGTTTAATAAATAAATCCGTATTGACACAGCTGTCTACTTGAATCCAAAAATCTTTAACACTAATTTCAATATATTTACAAAAACTTTCTATGTATAAGTCTGAACACTTACCATCATATTTCTGATTTAATGAAACGCCTTCTTCTCTTGAAATTCTTCCCATTCTAATATCTTCATTAACATAATCTGAAACTCGTCCAAAACCATACTTTAAGTATTTAATCATTTGATTTAATGTAACCCAATCCTCATCTAAAGCTGTAATTCCAAAAAGATCACCAGTTTCCCACGGTTTATTTTTTCTGGTTTCCAGACCTCTTAGGGCGGAGAAATTACCATTATCGATTAAAGACCAATCTTTCCAAAAATGGCCTAAAAATGTAATTCTTAAATTAGCATCTTCCATTTCTTTTTCACTAGGATATAAATATTGTAGAATGTCAGATTTATTAATTTCTTCAGATATTAACCAAGAAACATCTCCACCTCCAAGTGTATTCATTTTTCTTAAATTATTTCCATCACTTCCACTTTTACCCATTACGTTAAGATCTCCTAGTTGGACAGCTGCATTTTCTCCCCACCATATTAATGGTATTTGATAAGCAATTGCAAGTCTTGGCACACTACTAAAAAGTGCAAGTTCAGTTGACTTTGCCCAGTTTGAATATTCAAAAAATCCTTTTTTCATTAAATCTTTCCAAATATTTGGAGCTGGATTAATAACAACGCAATCAAATCCATAATTTATCATGTTTGAAACATTATCAACACCTTTCTGAGTAACTTGATCTGGAGGATAACCCAAGCACACTAATAATGGATTCATTTTCAAAACATCCTTAACAAAAAAAGCTTGTCTAGTACTGTCTTTACCTCCACTAACTCCAATTATACAGTCATAACCAGAATGGTTATTTTGTTTACCAAAAGAAACTACTTTATCAAGTTCTTTTCTTCTTTGGTCCCAGTCAACATCTTTTAACTTAAAGTAATTACTACAAGCTGGACAAGTTCCATTAATATTAAATTTGATTCCAGGTCTAGTATCTGTTTGTAAACATATATTACAGTACTTCATATCTATTTATTATACCATATTCATAAATATCAAAATATCTACCGTTATTAAAGATCGATTCAGCTCTAACACCTTCTTTAACCATCCCTAAATTAATTGCTAATTTTTGCATTCCAAGATTATTTGAAGATGTTCCACAGTAGACTTTGTGTAGGTTTAATTCGTTAAAAGCATGATTAATAAGTAAATTTCCAGCTTCAGACATAATTCCTTTAGACCAAAAATTCTTATCACCAAGAATAAAGGCGATTTCACAATTTCTATCAATCCAATTAATAGATTGAAGACTAATGTTACCGATATGAGTTTGTGATTTGGGATCAACGATAGCTAAGATAATTTTTGAATTATCGTTATCACACCTATCAATGTATGTTTGTAACATATTCTTACTAAACGGGAATTTCCCATGTGAATTATACTTGACAATATCAGGATCATTTAACCAAAACTGGTAGTTACCATTTAAATCTTCATTTTTTAGTGTTTTAAGAATTACTTTTTCACCTTTTATAAAAACATCTTTTTTTTTCATTACTATATTATTAAAATTTTAGGTTAAATATTTCAAAATATTTAATTTTAATTCACTTGAATTCTTACTAACTAAACCATTATTAAATTTTATTAACGGATCATCAAAATTTTTAAAAGGAAGATGTCTAATAATACATTTATTGAAAACACTTGCTTCAACTAAGATATTGGAAAACATACCTATAATAATATCCATATGATACAGTAAATCAATAGAATTTTTTTGATCATAATATATTATATTATTTATTGTATTTTTTGAAATTGTGTTATGCAACAATTCTTTATTTTGATTTGGATGTAATTTTATGACTAAGATGAAATCTATTAATTTAATTTCTTTTAAAACATTCACGAGTTCAATCCAAACATCATTTTCATCAAATAAATATTTTTCTTTTCCATTTATGTTAGATAAAGGATCAGGGGCAAAAACTATTATTTTTTGATTATATTTAATATTTAAATTCCTGATGAAAGTTTTTCTATTAGATTTTGGTTTCCATTTTATCAAAAAATCTTTATAAAAATTACTACCAACAATTAAATTAGATTGAAGAGAAAGTTTGTCTTTAATGGCAATTTCTTTGGCAAATTCATCAATTAAAATAATATTTTTAGGATAAATATATTTGTTAAATAAACAAAAACGTTCTCTAAAATTAGTGTAATGGTCAATGTAAGAATATGTTTTTATATTTAATTCATTAGCCTTTTTTAAAAACTTTAACTCTAAATCAGAAGTGTAAGAAGTACCTGTAAAAACATAGTCTGGATTAAAGTTAATTATAATTTTTTCTATATCATTATTATCGTCGATGTTATGTACTAAGATATCAAAATCTAAAAAAAAATCATAAATCCTGTCAGAATAGATCTTGGAATTTACTAAACCGTAATTTTTGATTAATGACATTAATGGTTTTGCCCCACCTGGATCACTAAAAACGAATAGACCTTTATTGTTCTTTAAATGATTAATTATCAGCTTATCTAACATTTTTTTCTGAAGCTACTTTAACTGGTGTATAGATAGTTTCATTTTGATCATCTATAAAATTATTTGAAATTTCTTTTGAATATTTTAAAACTTTAGAAATTGCAGATATTAGATCTTTTAAATCGTCTTCAGTTAATGGATCTCTTATTAAAGGAGTTATTATCATTTGTTCAGAATATAATTTTTCAACCACTGGACAAATACCTTTTGAATAATTATAATTAATATCATTATTCACATTAAAAGGGTACCCTTTTGAACCTATAGCAATTTGTTCTTGATAAATAGGATTTAAATAAAGGGGTTTCACATAGCCCTCTGCTAAAGGAGTTGATTCCCAACCTGTAGCATCAACAAATTCTTCATTAACAGACTTGACAAAAAGATTTCTAGACATCCCTGCTAGTTCACTGTTAAATTTAATTGGAAAAACATAATAAGCATGCTCAAAACCTTCTTCTGGAATATATGATTCCAGGCAATCAAAGTTTGATAATTTAGTATGTAGATAATTAGCTAAATTAATTCTATTGTTAAGAATGTTGTCAAGTTTTTTTAATTGTTCAATTCCAATAGCTGCTTGAATTTCAGTTAACCTATAGTTACCTCCAATGATATTTGGAAGATATTTTTTATCTAAAACCTCTGCGCAATTTTCTCCATGATTTCTAATCAATTGAGATTTTAATGCAAGATCATCATCATTAGTTACAATCATTCCTCCTTCACCGCAATGGATATGCTTATGATAATTTAAACTAAAACCTCCAATATGACCTATAGCTCCGATAGGTTTATTTTTATAAGAAATACCAGGACTTTGAGCAGCATCTTCGATAACTTTCAAATTATACTTGTCAGCGATTAACATGATTTTATTCATATCTGCTGTACCTCCAAAAATATGGACGACTAAAATAGCTTTTGTATTTTTAGTTATTAACTTTTCAATTGAAATAGGATCTAAATTATATGTGTTAGGATCTACATCAGCAAAAATAGGTATACCTCCATAGAAAAGAACTGATGTAGCAGAGGCTGACATACTATAAGGGCTACAAATAACTTCGTCACCTGGTTCTATTCCAATAGCACCGACAGTAATCATTAAACCACTAGTCCAGGAGTTTACCGAAATAGCGTGCTTAAAGCCATACTTTTTTTTCCAAAAATTCTCAAATTCAATGACTTTTTCACCTCCTAAAAAACTGTTTCCTGGGGCACCAAGAAATGATGATAGATTATCAGTATGCATTACGTCAGTTACAGCTTTGATTTCTTCTTTAAACATTGTTTTTCTGGCTAAAAAGCTAGTGTTTCTAGTTTTTTGACCTCCTAAGATTGCGGGGTAATTTTTCATATAATATTGATTAGTTGCTTATTTAAAATTAATGATTCTTTAAAATTATCATGTTGAGCATTATCAAGAAATAGGGATTTTGCGTGATTTAAAACATCAATCATATAGTTTTTTATCATATTGTCAAAAGTATGAATCAAGATATTATTGTGATATACTAAAGTTGAATTTCCTAATTTATTTATTAAAATTCTATGTTTTTTAAAAATTAAATCAATATCTAAAATAGGATTAGTTGTATTTTCCCCAACTAAATAATATTGGACTTCACTTGAAGTGAAATTTGCACTGATAGTTGGATCATCTTTAAAATAATCATAATCGATCGACTGCACACTTAGTTCGTTAATCATAAGAGGATTTCCTAAAATAAAATGAATAGTATCAAATGCATGACTTGCATAATTTAGAAGTCCTTTGTAGTAATTTATTTTAGCAGAACATAAATCATCTTTAAAAGGAGCAATTATTTGCTTTAATGATCTGTAAGAATTTTGAAATCTTCGATAATAATTTACTAAAACTTTTGTATTTCCACTATTATAAAGCAAAAGTAACTCATTTAACTCTTCAATTGAGAAGCTAATTGGCTTTTCACAAATAACTACTTTCACATTTTTTAAAATACAATCTTTCAAGAATTTATAATGTGTATTTGTTGGAGTACAAATTGAAACAATATCATATTTATTTAAACAATCTTTAGAATACTCATTTAATACATTAAAACCATATAATTTTGAAATTTTGACAGGTATAGTTGTATCTAAGTCATATAAGTCTACATTGTTTATCCAATTAGAGATAAACATAGCTTTAGAATGAGTCTGAACAAAATTATTATTTAAATCGTATTGTGACCCTATATTTCCACTGCCTATTATTAATGCTTTAACATTCACTACTATTTTTAATTATGAATTAATTTATATTTAAGCTCAGCTAACTTCCAGTCTACATCATTATCAATATCCTGCATTTCAAGCTCACTGATTTCAATTGGAATAGTTTTCTTGGCAAATAACTTTTTTTGCTCTAGCAGACTTTTAACATTCAAACAATAAAATTGACCACAATCATGAAAAAAAGGACTAAGGTCCTGGGAACGAGCAGAATAATTTTCTGGCCAGTTCATTAGTACTGATCCATTTACTATTTTTAAAGATCTTTGGACAGGGTAACTATATCTAACAACAGGTAAAACACAATCTGCAGAAAAAGAAATTAATTTAGACATAGCTTCCTTAATTATATCAGCAGTTACAAATGGTGCTGTAGGGTAAATACAGCATACATAATCAAATAACATGTTTTTATTCTTATAATCTAAAATAACTTCTTCAATAACTTCTGCAGTTCCAGAATGATCATCTGAATTTTTCTGAGATCTAAAGAAAGGGACTGATGCTCCATATTTTATCGCAATTTCTGCAATCTCTTCATCATCAGTAGAAACCATAACTTCATCAAAAACATTAGATTTCAAGGCAGCTTCTATTGAATATTTAATTATTGGAAAACCATTAAACAGTTTAATGTTCTTTCTTGGTATCCTTTTACTCCCTCCCCTTGCCGTTATAATTGCTAACTTTTTATTTTTCATTTTCGTAATCACTTTTTGTTAAAGATATAATTTTTGAGTCCCAGTATTTACCTTCTTCAAAACAATTATCTCTTAAAACTCCATCCAATTTAAAATTGAATTTATTCATAAAAAAATCTAGTTTTGCTTTATCAAATTCATATAATTCCATCCATATTTTATTTAAATTAAGGTTATTAAACCCATAACTTATAAGTAACTCAGTAGCCTCTTTAGCAAAACCATTATTATCAATATATTTTTCATTCCAGCCGATATAAAATGAAAAATCTGCTGATCGAATAATCCAATTAATGTACAATAACCCACCTGCGCCAATTATTTCATTAGTTTTTATATTTTCAAATACAAACATAAAATCATTTGAACTAGAGTTTGTGTTGTTTAACCAAAGCTTTTGGTTTGTAGAATTTAGTTCTCGTACTTCTCTAAAATTCTTTCTAAATGAAGATATATTTCGCCAATCTTTAAGTTGCTCTAAGTCTTTCTCTTCAACAGCTCTTAGGCCAATAATTTTTCCCTTTATCATAAGTCTAATATTTTTTTTGTTAAATGCTCTCCAGCTTGAATATTACCTAATAGTTTTTTGCCAATTAAATTAACTTTTTCATAAGGTTCAAATCCTCCTTCGGATATTGGTCTTAGTGCAATAAAATCATTTTCAGTTAAAATATGTCCTTTTTTTAAACTAGTTAAAACTCTTAAGCATCTTCTTTGAACTAATTTAGATTGTTCTTCATTAGGTTCAACTCGTTTTTCTCCATCTCCTAAGGAAACTAGTAGCTCATATGATCTATCTACCATGTCTTTCCAAGATTGAGGATTCATAGCAAAACCGTGATCTGGCCCGATTTGATTATTATCATCAGTAAAGTGCTTTTCAATCACCCTAGCTCCTAGAGCAATTGCACCAAGTGTAGTCGCATGTCCTGCAGTGTGGTCAGAAAGTCCTAAAATAATATTTGGGTAATCCAAAGAGAATTTTTTTAACACATTTAAATTACAGTACTTATAATTCTCAATTGATCCGGTATAATTAGTATTACACTGCATTAAAACTAAATCATTAGTCTTTTTCATTGCCAAGCTCATAACTCTTTGTACATCTTCATTTGTAGATGCACCAGTAGCTATTAAAACTGGTTTGTTTTTATCTAAAATATAATCTATTATTTCTAACCAAGATATATCTCCAGAACCAATTTTATATAAATCCACATATGGATCAACTAAATCTACTGATTCGAAATCGTAGGCACTAGTGAAGTAATCTAGACCAACTTTTATACATTCCTCTTTTAAAATTTTAGTCCAATCTTTTGAGATACTAGCATCTTCATAAACTTCATAAACAGATTTAGTCCAATTTGATTGATGTGATAATTTTCCTTTCATTTTTTCAAACCCTACCTTGCTAACTATTTTATTAGCTTCAAAGTTTTGAAACTTAGCAGCATCTGCACCTGCTTCTTTTGCCAAATTAATTAATTTTAAAGCTTTATCTAATGATCCATTGTGATTTGCACCAATGTCTGCTATGAAATACAATGAATTGACATCGATTATTTTATTTCCAAGTTTAATATTTTTCATAATAACTTATGATTTTTTTAATAGTTTTGTTCAAATTTGGTAAGGTTCGTTTGTATTTTTTCTTATAAAAACTTGAATCAAGCGATTGATCATTAGATCTTTTAGCCCTATCCTTGAAAGATGAAATTGAGCCTTCAACTAACTTTTCAGTTGAAATACACAAACCATCAATTAATTTTTTACCAAAATGATATTTTGTACATATTTCTCCAGCAATGTGAAGAATTTCTGAGTTAATATTCCCTGTTTTTATTAAAAAATTTATTTCTTCTGCTAAATCCCAAACCGTTATAGGAGTGAATAAGACATCATTGAACAGACTTATCTCTTGGTTCTTAGTTGCTGTATTTATTATCCATTCAACAAATCCTGATTTTTGTTTATTTATATTCAAACCTACAATTGTAGTTCTTATTATAGTGTAATTTCTATCTAGTGATGTTTTAAGGAAAAATTCTCCTAATTCTTTTGATTTACCATATATATTTTCAGGGAAAACAAAATCTGATTCTTTTGCAAAACCCTGAACTGAAGGAAACACTGCATCAGTTGATATATAAATTATGGCTACACTTTTATTTGTGGATTTCATTAATTTATTAACAGAAATACCATTTATTTCAAATGCTTCATTTATATTTTTTTCACAATAGTTTGCATTTGTAAGTGCTGCACAATGAATAATAATTTTAGGATTAGACCATGAAATCAATTCATTATAATTATCATTTTTTAAATCAAATACTTTGTAATTAGGGAATTCATCACTTAGTTCTGATCCTCCAGTCGAAAAGACGTTATAAAATTCAGAAAAATTCTTTGATAATGCTGAACCAAGCATTCCTGAAGCACCTGTAATTAAAACATTAAGCATGCATTATTTTTATGTAATTTGTTAAACTTTCAACTGTTTCCCAATCTTTGTTTTCACCCGAAGTATAGCTAAAGCCCTCAGGAACTTTTGTTGCATTGAAACTTTTTTGATAATCCTTTAGATCCCATTTAGTAATTGTTGGCAGAATGACATAATATTTACCCAAATCATAAGTATTATAAGAATCTGAAGAAGTTATCATTTCCTCATGAATTTTTTCTCCAGGTCTTATACCAACAATTTTTATATCGCATTCACTACAAACTGCTTTTGCAACATCTAATATTTTATATGAAGGTATTTTAGGTACAAACAATTCTCCGCCCCATGCTGTATTTAATGCGTGTAAAACCATATCTACTCCTCCTTCAAGTGAAATATTAAATCTAGTCATTTCTGGACTAGTAATTGGCAGTACTTTCTCCTCTTTCTTATTCATGAAAAAAGGTATAACTGATCCATTTGACCCCATTACATTTCCATACCTAACTACAGAAAATTTAATATTATTTTTTCCAACTAAATTATTTGCAGCAATAAATAACTTATCAGATGTAAGTTTTGTTGCTCCATATAAATTTATAGGTGCACAAGCTTTATCAGTTGAAAGAGCGACAACACTTTTTACGTTTGATTCTAGAGAAGCTTTGATAACATTTTCAGCACCTCCTACGTTAGTTTTTACACACTCGTCTGGGTTATACTCAGCAATGTGAACGTGTTTCATAGCTGCTGCGTGAATAACATAATCTACCCCGACAAAAGCTCTTTTGAGTCTTTCGAGATCTCTTACATCTCCGATGAAATACCTCATCATTGGATATTTATCTGAGTTAAAAGTTTGAGCCATTAAAAATTGTTTTTGCTCATCTCGAGAATAAATTATTAACCTTTCAATATTTGGCCATTTATCCAAAATTGTTTTGGTTAGTGCTTTTCCTAATGATCCAGTTCCTCCTGTAATTAAAATTGATTTATGATTTAAATCCATATTTTCTTGTTGTTTTATTTTTTCTCATAAATACTGACCTGATTTCAAAGGTCAGAAAATGAAATCTATTATCTATTGTATTTTAATTATTTTTTTCAATAATCTTTCAAAACAACGTTTGAAAAAGATTTATTTAAACTATATTTTTCAAAGAAAAAATCAAGATTAATATAATCCTTATTTATGAAGTGATTTAACTTATTCATTTTTAAAAAATACTTTTTTTAGTTCGAGATCAAATCTTTTTTCGTCATTTAAAATAGTATTTCTGTATGAATTAAAATTGTCATGATGTAATCTGAAGTTTACTGTAATCTCTTTTATTAAATCTATAATTTTATTAAATTCTAATTCACTTTCATCTTGAAATTTATACTCTTCAGGGATATTAACATCTAATTTATTTTTAGCTGAACCTTTTTTGTTCGTAATTATAGAGCACCCAAATAGAGCAGCTTCTCTTGGAAACCTATCTCTTCCAGGATGGTTACCAAAATCAATATAAATTTTTGATTTTAAAAGCAATTCTTGAACCTCGGAAATACTCATGTTTTGGACAGGGACAAATTTAATTTTACTATTGTGAAATCTTTTAATAATTTCCTTAGTAAATTTTATACCTTTTTTAGGATTATAAGCAACTATATCTTGTTTTGAATTTAAATCATACGAAATATTGTTAAATTTTTCATCAAGGTAACAATGAAGGTAATTAAGATTTTTTATTTTTTTATTTTTTAAATATGTATATGCATATTTAGATTGAGCTAAATGAAAAATATCTAAATTCAATTGCTCGCTATTGTTTAAATCAAAAAAATTAAACATTTTAAAAAAAGATAGGAATTTATTTTTTATACTTTTTTTTAAAAATTCATGTCCTTTAAAATAATTGTCAATACTCAGCCACCAAATAGCTTTTTTTATATTTTTAAATTTAAAGATTATTGATGTATTAAATTCAGAAATAATTAGGACATTTTCAGAATTATCTGCTATTTCAAAAACATATGGTAATTTATATTTTTTAAAATTAGTGTTTACCGGGTTATCTTTTACTTTTGGATTATAATACATTACTGCATTAATTGACATTTTTCTTAATTTATAAGCAAGTTGATGTAGAGCAAGAGGACCACCAGAAAAATAATGTGAAGGTGCCTGAACATATACAATAGACTTTTTTTTGATTTGAATCATTCCTTTTATAATTTTAAATTGGGTTTACAAAAAATGAAGGTATTTTTTTATGATTTTTTAATAGTTCTATTGTTTTATTAGATGCATCTAAAGCTTCTCTAATTGTAACGTCCATATCTAAATATCTATAAGTCCCTAACCTGCCTAGAAAACTCACTTTATTTTCTTTATTTGCTTTGTTAATATATTTTTTTAATAATTCTTTTTCATTAACTAAACGAATAGGATAATAAGGAATATCTTTTTCAGTACAATTTCGACTATATTCTTTAAAAATAACTGTTTTATCATTTATTTCCCAGGGACTAAAAAATTTATGTTCACTAATTCTAGTATAGGGAACAGATTCGTCTCCATAATTCATAACAGCACAACCTTGAAAATCTCCTTCATGTTTTTCTTTTACAAAATCTAAAGTTCTGTACCCTAACTTACCTAATTTATAATTGTACCATGCATCGATTGGTCCAGTGTAAAAAATATGGTGATACTTATTTATTTTTTTTTGTGAAAAAGGCTTATTTAAATTAAGAGATATATTATCATGTTTTAATAATTCTTCAAAAATTGGTGTATAACCATTTTTTGGCATACCCTGATACTTGTGATTAAAATAATTATCATCATAATTAAATCTGACAGGCAACCTTTTTAAAATACTGGCTGGTAATTCTGAAGGTAAAACTCCCCATTGTTTAACTGTATACCATTTAAAAAAAGCATTATATAAGTCTTTGCCAATAAATTTTAACGCTTGTTCTTCAAAAGATTTAGGGTCTTTAATGTTTGAATCCCCTAACGATTCTATAAATAACCTGGCTTCTTTTGGGTTTAAAGATTTATTGAAAAATTGATTTATTGTATGTAAATTAATAGGAAGTGAATAAACCTTGTTGTTAGATGTAGTTTTTACTCTATTTATAAATGGCATAAATTCAGTAAGATTATTAACGTACTCCCAAATTTCTGAATCATCTGTGTGAAAAATATGAGGGCCATATTTATGAATCATTATGCCTGACCATTCATCTCTTTCAGTATAACAGTTTCCTCCAACGTGATTTCTTGATTCGAATACATCAACTAAATGTCCAGCTTTAGCAAGTTCATTTGCTATAACTGACCCAGTAAATCCTGCTCCAACAATTGCGAATTTCATATTTTATCCAATGTGTATTAAATTAATTTCTATTTTATTTATTTCTTTTAATATATTTATTTATAATCTTTTATTTCCCTATTTGAAAATATTCAAATCCTTTCGCTTCTAAATCAAAGGCATTATATTGATTTCTACCATCAAAAATAATTGGATTTTTTAATTTATTTTTTAGCTCTTCAAAATCTGGCGATCTAAATTCTTTCCATTCTGTTAATAAAACTAAAGCATCTGAATCCATTAAAACAGCATATTTAGAGTTTAAATATTCTATATTTTTAACTCCTTTTAAGTAATGCTCTTTTGCTTCATTAATCGCTTTAGGATCGTAGGCTTTTATTTTAGCTCCTCGTTTTACCAGTTCCTTAATTACATAAATGGA
>TARA_B110000027_G_scaffold49311_1_pt1 | contig 25552 bp, 14 predicted proteins | sample TARA_B110000027 | Tara Oceans TARA_B110000027 (sample SAMEA4397101) | marine metagenome | biome: Polar Biome; feature: [SRF] surface water layer (ENVO:00010504); material: water (ENVO:00002006), including particulate matter (ENVO:01000060) such as... | depth 5 m
CAATTTCTAATGGAATTCCAATGCTTTAAACATCTTGTTTAAAAAAGTAGTACCAACATACATATAAAAAACCTACATCTTACGGTGTAGGTTTTTATATTCATTTAATCCACCCCAAACAGTTCGATTTTACTCCTTTCTGCTCCAAAAATTATTCCCAAGAATAACTTATTATATTAAAACAACCGCTATTGAATGATCGTAAAATAAAAACAATCACTTTTATCATAAATAACTTAAAACAAGATGCGCAGCCAGAAGCAAAATGGTTCCCACTTATAACTCCTTCTGAGTAAGCAGTGTCAGAAGCATTATCGGTTGAAAATGTAAATTGTGCATTAGACTCTTGTGAATTGAAAATTAGTTAATAATTAATTTTTTGACACTTGTTTTGTTTGAGTTTTCCTTAATTCTAACAAAATAAATTCCTTTATTTAAATCTATTATAAAATACGAATTTTTTCTAATAACGTTTTTTGTAAACTTTTTTACTTGTTTTCCTGTAATATCAAAAACATGTACTTCTTGTATTTCTTTTGATAAAGAAAATGAATTAGAAGTTGGGTTTGGATACAGTTGTATACTGTTTTTTTCTAAAGTAATGTCTTCATTAGATAGCGTTGCAGGTTTATTTGCATACACTTTAAATTCTCCTGGTGCTAATGATATTGAAGCTGTTGTATTTGCAACAGTTATGGTAGCATTGTCTTCTAACAAATTATACCAAGTACCAGTTTGTTGAAAAAACGGAGAGATACTTTGTGTTGTAACTCCAAAATTGCCAATGATTATAACGTTTTGGATGTCTGCTGCAGATGCGTTTGTTAAATGAATCTTTTTTAATCCGTTAGCATTTGAAACATCTAATGTGAAATCTGAAGTTTTGAAAATATCATATTTCAATTTTAATTGAATTAATTTAGACCAAGTATTATAAACATCTTTTCTATTTTGATCATCAAAATATTCCCATTTTATAGGTTTATTTCCTGTTCTACCATTTTGGTCAATAGAAATATCATAGCCTAATTCTCCAAATTGCCAAATCATTTTAGGACCAGGAACTGTAAAATAAAAAGCACCCGCTAATTCCATTCTATCTAAAGCAGTAGTAGAGGTTTTGATATTATAACTTCCATTAGAACTACCAAATTGTGTGTTCTTATACATCAAACGTTCTTCATCATGACTTTCCATATAACTTACATTTGCTGGTACAGACCAACCTCTGTTTTTATAAGAAATCCAAGAAAAATCAGAATCGATATTAAAGCCCATTGTAGCTTGATTGTAGTTGTTGTTATGATTTCCCCAAACCATAATTCCTTTTCCTTCCTCAAGTCTATAATTTACCCATTGGGTTTCTTCATTATTTGTGCCTAAATGTTCAAAAATAACATAAAAATTAGGGTCAATATCCCATTGATCATCGGCATATTCTTTTAATATATCAATTCTGTCTTGCTGATATCCGTTTGTACAACTTTCGCTATTTGTACAATTTTGAGTAAATCCTTTTGTTAAATCCCATCTAAAACCATCAATTTTATATTCGTCAATCCAGTATTGAGTAACTCTTTTTACATAGTCTTTTGTGGCTTGTTTACTGTGATTGTAATCATTAAAAACGCTGTAAGAATGTGTTGCTGATTGATTAAAAAACGGACTGTCTGCGCTTGCTTGACCGCCATAACCACCATTATCGGAGTTCCACATTCTATAATATGGATTTTGCCCACTTGCGTGATTAAAAGCAACATCTATAATAACCGCGATTCCTCTGTTATGACACTCATCAATAAACTGTTTAAAAGAAGTAGCGTTGCCATAATACTTATCTAATGCCATATGAAAAGAAGGATTATATCCCCAAGATTCATTGCCATCAAACTCCATTACTGGCATAAATTCTATTGCATTTATACCTAAACCTTCTAAATAATCTAATCTTGCTTTTACAGCATCATAACTATGAAGTGCATCAAAATCTCGAATTAAAACTTCATAAATAACTAAATCTGTTTTAGCAGGTTTCGTAAAAGTAGGTGTCTGCCAAACATATGCTGTATCACCAGATCTTAATAAAGTGACTGCATGATTTGTTTTTCCTGTAGGATAACTTGGCAAGTTTGGATAGGTAGTTGCGTTTATATATTGATCATTAAATTCTGTTAAAACCACAGTAGAATAAGGATCTGCAACTCTTAAATCTGCATCAATTAGATATTGATACGTATAATTTGTTTGTGAAGTTAAACCTGTTAGTTCTATCCAAAAACGATCTTTTGCACTGTCTTTTTTAAGTAAATAAGCGTTATTAATTTCCCAGTCATTAAAACTACCAATTACGTGAATAAACTCTTTGCCAGGAGCATAAAATACTAAAGTAGCTTTTGTGTTATCTATTGGGTTTAAGTTAATTCCGTCTTTCATATTTGAAGGAACAGCAGCTTCTGTAACTGTTGGTCTTACAATTGCTTGAAAAGTGGTACTTTTTGTTTTTCCGTTATTTATAGCTTCTAAAATATAGGTTGTATTTTGAGTAACAGCAGAAGAGAAGGTATATGTTGTTAAGTTTGTTTTTTGATCAATTACAGCCCCATTTGCTTTAAGTGTAAAGTCTGCTGTTAAAGAAGTTGTAGCATTAATAGAGAATGTATCACCAGAGTTTAAAACTGTTGTATCCGCTGAAGGCGAGTTTAAGGTTATTTGAAATGAACCAACATTATAAAAAAAGTCAGCACAACCGTTATCTTTCATTTCTTGAGAACCAGTTGCATTTCTAAAAACCAGTCCCATTTTAGTAACACTAGCGGCTTGTGCATCAGTTAAATTATAATAAGTTTTAGGCACAAAAGTAATTTCCCAATGATTGTTAGCTGAATTTAAAGTCATTTCTCCAACACCATCATCTGCCCCCCAGTTACCAACGACATTTGTACTCCAGGCATCAGTTTCATTCCCAACGCCAGAATGCATATACACTTTGGTAGGGTTGCTTAAACCATTACAATCTGTTGTAGAACTATTTGCATCTATGCTTATGGTTATAGATTCTGTGACTTCAAAAGTACTTGGAGTAATAGTAACTTGACTATAAACTAGAGACGTAATAAATAAAAATAAAAAAGTAATTTTTTTCATATGCAGGGTGTTAATAAAGACAAAGGCTGCTTCTAGGGAGGGCAGCCTTTGTTAAGTTTTTAAAAACTTAATTCTTAGTATAAGTTGGTGCGTTTGGATCAGAAAAATCTAAAACATAAGAATAGGTGCCAGCAGTAGTATTTAAATTACCACCATTTAATTCAAGCACGCCATCTCCACCATCATCACCATAATTGGTTCCCCAATCATTGTTAGATCTAAATTTGTATTCTCCATCTATAAGAGTCACATTTTCTAAAACCCACACATCGTTAAAAGGTTTAGACCAATCTCTTTTAAATTGAGCATCTGCAGTAGCACCCCAATTATTATAAGCTCCACCTACTAATCCCCAAACATGGTCTATCTTCTCTAAAGAATACGTTAAATCATTCATGTCTACGGTAGCGATATAAATACCAGCTGTTACTATTATGTTTGCTCCTCCATTATCTAAAGTTCCATCATTCCCATCATCACCATAATTAGTACCCCAGTCATTATTCATTCTAAATTTCATTTCTCCATCAATCAAGGTAACGATTCCTCTAAACACATCAGAGTACTCGTCATATTCTAGCATAAAATCTGGAGTTGCTCCCCAATTATTATAAGCTCCACCAACAATACCCAAAGAAAAATCTTCTTTAGTAAATTTATTATTGTTTAAGTCTAAAGTAATTTTAAATGAGCCAGCAGTTGTTGTAAAGTTTCCTCCACCAGAAGATACGTCATCTGCTGCTGAACCAGAACCTAAATTATTAGTCCAGTCGTTATTTTCTCTAAATTTCCATTCTCCATCGGTTAAGTTTACATAGGCTACTAAAACACCATCAGTATCTGTTGTAAACATTGGTAAATCTGGAGTTGCTCCCCAGTCATTCGCTGCAGAACCTACGATACCCCACTTTGTAGATAAATCTAAAACGGTTAGATATGTAGTTACATTAATGGTTACTGTATCAGAAATTCTTTCTAAAACAGTACCTGAAGCCGTATCTGTGATTGTAGATTTAATTCTTAATTCTAAGTCACCAGCTGTATTTACAGGAATCCCTGTTTGGAATGCAACACCATTTAATTGAGCATTACTTAAAGATAGCGAATTTAGATTACTTACTTTACCTGCCTCAATTGGCATCGAAAAATCAGTACCTGGCGCTGCAGCTTCTAAAATATAATCAATATCTATAGCTAGAGAAGAATCTAGAATAGGATCATTCCAAGTAACATTTACCGCTTCTAAATCATTATTCGCAAGACTAAGGGTAAAAACATCTCCATTAGACAGATTGCTAAAAGTCGGTGCATTTACAGGATAAGTAGTTACTAATAAAAAGATGCTATTTGTTGTGCTACTGCCAGCCTTAACTCTCATATAAATAGCAATATCATTAAAATTTGCTATTCCTGTATCATTTATTGCGTTATTAAAAGCATTAACAGTCATAGAAAAATTGTTTTTCGTTGTTGTGCCTATGACTGATGAAGTTGTGAATTCTGCATCTGTAGACATTTCTACGGTATAATCTGCTCCTGAGTTTATTTCATCTTGCCAAGAAATAGTAAAAGCTGGATTATTAGGAATTGCAAAGTTTAGAAACACACTGCTAATTCCGGGAGTGTCTAATACAAATGCAGCATTTGGAGTTGTAAGTGTTAAGCTTTCTTCAACTTCACAAGAACCCAGTATTAAGGTAAATGATAGTAATAAGTAGCTTATTTTTTTTATATAATTTTTCATTTTTTAACTTTTAAAATTAAATTGATATTATAAATTTAATGGGATTAGAATATACTCACCTGTTAAGTCATTAAACCACACATCATAATCATCTTCGACTATAACTGGAATTGAACCACCACCATCAGTAGCTATTCCAGAAAAAGAAGTTGAGCTTCCCCAATTAGATCCAGCATCAGTAACAAAATCTACATTACCAGGTGTTAATCTAACATTATTTGCATACCAAATATGACCATCAAAAGCTAAGGCTGCCAAAGCTATATCAGCAGTGCTCGTTCCTTTTAGAGTTAAACTTTCGGGACTTGTAGCACCTGAGGCATCAAATGCTTCAAAAGTAAATGCCTTGCTAGCAAAGTTCATTTTAAAAGTATAATACCCAGCAGGAATACCATCTCCGCCTCCATAAGGTAATCTTTCTGGCTCTGGAGATGAATTTGTTGGGGTAGTTCCCCAAAAAACAGTACCATCATCTGTTCCATATTGTGGATGCCATAATCCTTTAGTTTCTAAAATTTTAAAATGACCATTTTCTGCCCAGAATCCAGTGTAGGAATATATATTACTATCATTTGCATCTCTAAACAATGCAGGATTGTTATTGTTGTTGTTCCAACCTGGTGCAGTTGCATCACCTACCATATAATAATCATTAAAGACATAATTAAAGTAGGGATATACATTAAATTGTATAACATTAGATGCTGATGTCTCACTATTTTGAGAACCTAAAGAAGCCACAACTCTGGCATATAGTGCCTTCCATTCGAAAGGATTTAAGCCTGTATTACCAGCTGCAGCATTTACTTCATTTACAGCTAATGTAATTGAAGTGTTTCCTGTTATCGTTGCCGCTGTTATTGGTGCAGTAAAAGCATCATCACTAGCAAATTGAATTGCATAATTAATAGATGCTTGTTGCCCATACTCTGCTTCGTTCCAATTTAATGTTAATGCAGGGTTACCTGTATTGACAGCATCAAGTTTTAAGTCTGTAAAATTAAGTTCTGCTAAAACTGGAGCTGTTGGCGCTGAAATTGTAAATATTTCAGAAGTATCATCACAAGAATTGAAAACTAAAAATAGTATTCCAATTACTGTAATTGCTGAAAATCTTATTATATTTTTCATCATTTGTATTTTGTTATTAGTGTTAGTACCCTGCATTTTGAGTTAAGTTAGGGTTAGAAGCTAAACTTGCCGAAGGTATTGGATAAAGATTCATGTGATCTGGCAATGCAATACCATTTGTTCCATTTCCTTTCCAAGCCCAGTTATATGAGCCACCTGTGAATTTACCAAATCTTATTAAATCTTGTCTTCTGTGAGCTTCCCAATGCAACTCTCTAGATCTTTCATTTAAAATGAAATCTAAAGTTAAATCGGAAATTGTTAGATTATCTTGTGGATTGTTAGCTCTTGTTCTTAAAGAGTTCATGTAGTTTTCGGCATCTGTTGCAGATGCACCTACAGCCCCTCTTAAATGGGCTTCAACATACATCAAATAAACATCAGCTAATCTAAATAATGGAAAATCTGTATCTACAAATGTTTGATCTGCACCAAAGCCGCCTGTTGAAGTTGCATTAGAGTATTTTTCTATAACATATCCTTGGTCTTTATCAGAAATACTTGTGATTTCTATATTTCTATTTTCGGAAATTAGCGTATTTCTGGTATCATTAATATAGATGCCATCATTAAATAATTGTGCAAATTGTTTTCGAACCCTTAAAGCGCCTCCCCAACCACCAGCACCAACACCAAGTGCGGCACCATTAGCTTCTAGACTGCCAACTTCACCATTAATCATAACAGTTGTTGGGCCATAGTTTTGAGTGTACATTCCATCAGAAATTAAAGGAAAAATAATTTCATTATTTGCTGAGTTTACGTCATTATCTGCCATGAAATTGTGAGCATAATCAGTTGCTAACGTATATCCTCCAGCAATAATTTTCTTCGTATAATCTAAGCTTTCAGTATATTTTGCTTCTCCAATATAAACCTCTGCATTTAAATACATTTTAGCAAGAATCATCCAAGAAACAGCTTTATCAGCTCGGCCATGCTCGTTTTGCATTGGGGCTTTTAAATCCGTTTCAATTGCAATTAATTCAGCCTCAACAAAATCAAATAATTGTTTTCTATTATAAGCTAAAGGTTTCGTGTTGATAGCATCTTCTTCAGTAGTAAAGTTTGCTTGACCAAATAAATCCATCATATAATAGTAAGACATTGCTCTTAACAACCTTGCTTCTGCTCTGTATGCTACTATTTCAGTTTTTGTTGGTGAAGAAACATTTCTTTCTTCTAATTTTGCATTGGTAGTTTCTCTTAAAAAATTATTTGCGAATGCTATTGTTACATGACTTCTACCAAACATTCCTAAAATGATTGGGTCATCAGAATTCCAAATATTACGCTGTATTTCGCGCGTTCCAGGGTCATTTTCATAAGACCAAATCATTTGATCTGCAGATAATGTTTGCAGATATAATAAGACTCTTCCAAACTGACTTGTTCCTGCATCTAATCCATCAATATTTGATGAACCAGGACCATCTACACCTGTTAAAGAAAGGTTTGCATATACACCTGCTAATAATTCTTTATAAGAGGTTTCATTTGCAAAGAAATCTTCACCTAATAAATCTTGATCATCTTTTGGAGTAATGTCTAAGTCGCTTGTACAAGAAGACAAAGCAATGGCCATGATAAGAAATATTGTTGCTATTCTTTCGATTTTAAATATTTTTTTCATTAGTAAATCTTTATAAATTAAAATTTGATATTAGCTCCAATTAAGAACGTTCTTGGTCTTGGATAAATAGTATTATCAATACCATTAAATACTTCTGGATCTAAACCAGAATAGTTGGTAATGGTGAAAACATTTTGCATACCAGCCCATAAACGAATACTGTTGGATGCAAATTTTTTGATAGGTGTATCAAATGTATATCCTAAGGTAATGTTATCCATTCTTAAGAATGAAGCATTTTCTAAATAAATGTCAGAAATGATAACATCTGAAGTGCTATTAAAATTTGTATTTAATACTGTTGTTGGTATGTTCCCTAGAACGGCATTGTCTTGCAATAAATCATATTGTGCGAAAGCAGAATTAATATTATTGTATACATAATTACCTAAACTAGCTCTTAAGTTAAATGCCAAATCAAAGTTCTTATAGTCAATAGTAGATTGGAAACCAAAGGTGAAATCCGCTTGTGGATTTCCTTTTAAGTATTTATCTTGAGTATTTATAATTCCATCTCCATTTAAATCGGCATATGCACCTTCAATTGGTTGTCCATTAGTATCATATAGTTGTTTTAAAATATAAAATGAATTAGGAGCAAAACCTTCTCTATATAATTGAATAAAGTTTCCTGTTCCACCAGCAATACCACCTGCAGTAATATCTTGATTTAATGCTAATTCTTTAATTTCTCTATCTAAATAAGTTGCATTAAAGTTGATGTTCCAATTTAAATCTTCATTTTTAATGATATCTGCATTTACAGTAAATTCTAAGCCATTTACTTGTAAATCTCCAACATTTTGTAAAACTCTATTTGTAAAGTTAGAACCATCAGCAACTGGAGCGTCAGATAATAAATCTGTAGAATTTTTTTGAAAAGCATTTATAGAACCTGTAAATTTATTATCGAATAACCCATAATCTATACCGAATTCTACTGTTGCTGTTTTTTCCCATTTTAAATTACTTCTTTCAGAAGGAATTGTTGATTGAATAGGGATACCACCAAATAAATATCCAGAACCTTGATTTCCGAAACGATACCTATCTAAGTATAAATCTCCAGCAATTCCTTCTTGCTGTCCATTAATACCATATGAAGCACGTAATTTTAATTCTGAAATTACTTTACTATTTTTTAAGAACTCTTCATCACTTATTCTCCATGCTAAAGCTGCTCCTCCAAAATCACCCCATCTATTTTCTGGACCAAATCTAGAAGTACCATCTCTTCTGTAGTTTAAAGTTAGTAAGTATTTTTCATTATATGTTAGATTTGCTCTTGCTAAAAAACCAACTAAAACTACTGGCGTAGAGACAAAAGAAGTTGCACCTGTATCATTTGGGTTTCTTATGTTTCCTGTGCTATTTCCAGAACTATCAAAAGATTGGTAAGAATAACCAGCCATCACATCTGTTTTTAATTTATCAAATGTATTTACGTATGTAAAGTAAGTATCAAAAGATTCGTTTAAAACTTCATTAGTATACCCAGAGTCATAACCAATAAATAAATCAGTGAAATTTGCAGGACTATTTAAAGGGCTACTTCCTCTACCTTCTGCAGTAGATTTATCAAAACCAGCATTCGTAGTTACCGTTAACTCTGGTAAAAAGTGAAAGTTATATTCAAGTTTTAAATTACCATAATGTCTAAAAACAATAGAAGTGTTATTGTTTTGTAATAAAGAAGCTACAGGGTTTCTAGTTCCATTGTCAACTAAAACACCATCTGGTGTTCTAGTTAAATGTTGATAAAAGCCACCAAAAGGAGATGTTGAATCATACACAGGTTGCGTTGGATCATAGCGTAAAGCTGAACGAACTTGACCTGAATCTGCAAATCTGTTATCTTCAAAAGCTCTATTATAATTTAAGCTAATTTTAAAATGATTATCAAAAAAGGATGGATTCATAGATAAAGAAAACGTAGCTCTATCAAATTGTGATGTTAAAATATTACCTTCAATTCCTGAAAAACCTACAGAAAGTCTTGTTGGTATAGCCCCAAAAATTTGACCTCTAGCAGTTAGATTGTGTTGCGTAGAAACTGATTTTTGATAAATTTCATCTTGCCAATTTGTATTAGCTGTTCCTAATAATCCAACCATACTTGGTTGTTTTTGAGCAACTAAGTTTCTAAAAGCATCACCATCAAAAACATTAACTCTATCTCTTATCTCACCAAAACCCATTTGAAAATCGTAATCTAAAGAAGACTCTTTTCTACCTTTCTTAGTGGTAATGATAATTACACCATTTGCACCTCTAGAACCGTAAATTGCAGTTGCAGAAGCATCTTTTAATACCGAGAAAGATTCAATATCATTTGGGTTTATACTAGCTAAAGCACCTCTAGATCCACCAGCTGTTCCAGACATTGGTAAACCATCTACTACTATCAAAGGGTTATTAGAAGCATTTAAAGAAGAACCACCACGAATTCTGATTTGAGAACCAGCACCAGGACCACCGTCTGTTACAATGGTAACACCAGCAACACGTCCACTTAATAAGTTTTCTGGGGTAACAATGTTACCTTTCGTAAACTCTTTTGCTGTAATTGCTTCAACAGAACCAGTTGCATCTCTAACGGTAGTTGTACCATAACCAACAACAACAATTTCATCAAGTTGTTCAGAAGACTCTTTAAGTTCAACTGTTAGGTTAAAATTAGAGCTAATAACAATTTCTTTATCTGTATAACCCAGATATCTAAAAACAAGTGTATCACCCGTTTTTACCTTTTCTAAAGTAAAGTTACCATTAAAGTCTGTTTCAGATCCTTTAGTTGTACCTTTTACCACAACGCTAACACCAGGTAAATATTCACCAGTTGCTTTTTCTTTTACTACACCTTTTGCTGTTTGTTGAGCAAACACTGTAAAGGATGTACCTAAAAGAATACCAATTAACAATAATTTAAATTTTTTCATGTATAATTTGTTAAATAATAACTGTAAATTCGATTTGTATTAACAATAAATTTACATTCCACTTAGTAAATATAGAGTATAAACATGTTAATATAGAATATAAAAAGTCACGAAATCGGTTGCGTGTTAACAACTTTTTTTGAGAGATTATCATTAGATTAGCATTTTAAATTGTCTTTTTATAAAAAAAATGAAGCAAAAAATTACCATAAAAACAATAGCTAAAGAATTAGGAGTTTCTACATCAACAGTTTCAAAAGCTTTAAAAGATAGTCATGAAATTAGTACTGAAACTAAAGAAAGGATTCAGGCTTATGCCAATCATTATAACTATAAACCTAACAGTTTAGCGCTTCAATTAAGAACACAAAAAACAAAAGTAATAGGCGTTATCTTGCCTAAAATTGTGCATCATTTCTTTTCTACGGTGATTATGGGCATAGAAGAGGGCGCCAATAAAAAAGGGTATCATATTATGGTTTGTTTTTCTAATGAATCGTATAAGAAAGAAGTAGAAACATTAAACGTATTGTCTAATGGAAGTGTAGATGGCTTAATTGTATCTATAGCCAACGAAACCCTTAAAAATAAGGATTTTAAGCATTTTGTAGATTTGGTTTCAGAAGAAATTCCTTTGGTTTTATTTGATAGAGTTGTTGATGAAATTTTATGTGATAAAGTTGTTGTTGATGATGTTGGTGCAGGTTATAAAGCTACAAAATACTTATTAAAAAATGGATGTAAAAAAATTGCTTTAATTACAACTCCTAGTCATGTAAATGTAGGCGCTTTAAGGAGGCAAGGCTATGAAAAAGCCTTAATAGAAGCGTATATTAAAACGGATAAAAACCTAATTATTGAAGTTGATGAGAAACAAGATATCAAAAAACAAATAGAAAAAGTTTTTGAAGAAGATATTGATTGCGTTTTTGCTGTAAACGAAATTTATGCAGCCAATTCAATGAGAATAGCAAAAGAAAAAGGATTAAATATACCTGAAGAGTTCTCTATAATAGGTTTTACAGATGGTTTAATCTCAGAATATTCATCTCCATCGATGACTACAGTTGCACAACATGGTTTTACAATGGGGAAACAAGCTGTAGAATTATTGATTGAAAGAATTGAAAATGAATCAGATATATATAGACCCAAAAAAATTGTAATTTCTAGTGACTTAAAGTTACGAGAATCTACGAAACCGTCGTCGTAAATTTTATAGTTGTTTTTTATCAAATTTATAAAAAAAACATATATTTGTCTCAATATTAAGAGTTATCAATAAATTACATTCCACAAATTTATGAATTGATAAGTCTAAAAGCTTATCGTACTATTAATTTAATAATATACGATAATGAACAAGCAGAAATTAAGTTTCTGGCAAATCTGGAACATGAGTTTTGGATTTCTAGGAATACAATTTGGATTCGCCCTTCAAGGTGGATTTATGTCAAGAATTTTTCAAACTTTAGGAGCAGGAAAGGAAGAGATTCCTTTGCTTTGGATAGCAGCACCTTTAACAGGATTACTTGTACAACCAATTATTGGTTATATGAGTGATAGAACTTGGAGTGTAAAATGGGGTAGAAGGAGACCCTACTTTTTAGTAGGTGCAATTTTAAGTTCATTAGCACTGTTTTTTGTTCCTCATTCACCTGCATTATGGGTGGCCGCTGGTTTTTTGTGGATTTTAGATGCGTCTATAAATATTTCTATGGAGCCATTTAGAGCTTTAGTTGCAGACAAACTGCCACAATCCCAAAGATCTTATGGTTTTGTAGTTCAAACATTAATTATAGGAATTGGAACTTGGATTGCAAGTAATTTACCTTGGATGGTTTCTCAATTTGGTGTTAGTAATGAGGCAGCATCTGGTGTAGTACCAATGTCTGTAAAAGTTGCTTTTACAATTGGAGCTTTTGTGTTTTTAGCAAGTATTTTTTATACTGTTTTTACAACGGATGAATATCCACCAGAAAACATGGAAGAGTTTGAGTTAGAAAAAGCAAAGAAGAATAACTTTATTCCAGATATTATAGATAATATTGGAAGCATGCCAACTACAATGAAGAAATTGGGTGTCATTCAGTTCTTCTCTTGGTTTGCATTCTTTACAATGTGGAGTATGGCAAACCCTGCCTTAACGGAACATGTTTTTAATACTCCAGCTCCTATAGAAGCTGCTTTTAATATGGCAGACACAGTTCAAGCAGAGGCATTTAAAATAGCGAATACAAAGTTTCAAGAATCTTCTAATTCAGTAGGTTCTGCAATGGGAATTTATGGTCTGTCATCAATGGTATTTGCTTTATTATTAGTTTTTTATACTTCTAAGAGAAAAATTAATAGAAAATATGTACACTTATTTTCGTTGATTATTGGAGGTATCGGGTTTTTATTAATGAACTATGCTTCACCAGAAAATTTAAAATACTGTTTTGTATTAATAGGTTTTGCTTGGGGTAGTATTTTATCAATGCCATATGCAATGTTATCTAGTTCTGTAGACCCTAATAAAATGGGTGTAATTATGGGAATATTTAACATGTTTATTGTAATTCCACAAATTATTGCTGCATTAGGAGGAATCAATTTTGTTTCAAGTTTATTAGGTGAAGAAACGATTAATGCAATGACTGTTGCAGGAATTAGTTTGGTAATTGCAGGCTTTTGTAATTTACTCATCACTAATAAAAATGCAATTACTTATCAAGAAGATATTTAAAAATTAGATGAAAAAAGGATTTATATTCGATTTGGACGGTGTTATAGTTGACACTGCCAAATATCATTATTTAGCTTGGAAAAAATTAGCAAATCACTTAGGTTTCGAATTCACCAAGGAACAAAACGAATTATTTAAAGGTGTTAGCCGAAAACGTTGCTTAGAAATTCTATTAGATATTGGCAATAGAGAGTCAACACAAGAAGAATTTGATACTTGGATGGTTGAAAAAAACGTAGACTATTTAAAGTATATAGAAAATATGGATGCATCAGAAATTCTTCCAGATGTTTCAGGGGTATTGGCGTTTTTAAAGGAAAATAATATTCCAATTGCCTTAGGTTCTGCAAGTAAAAATGCACATCCAATTTTAGAGAAAGTTGGTTTATTGCATTATTTCGATACAATTGTAGATGGTAATAATGTTACAAAAGCCAAACCAGATCCCGAGGTTTTTTTGCTTGCAGCAAAACAATTAGGTGTAAAATCTAATGATTGTGTCGTTTTTGAAGATGCGATTGCAGGTGTAAAAGCTGCTAATGCTGCAAAAATGATAAGTATTGGTATTGGAGATAAAAAAGTGCTTTCTGAAGCGCAATTTAACTTTAATGATTTCACGGAAATCAGTACTGATTTTATTCAAGAGTTGATAAATAGAAAATAGATTAAAGAGAAAACAAGTCATGAATTATTGATCTTGCTATCTCTTTAAAAACAACTTATTAGAGAGTGATTTATTTGACAGCTAAGCCGTCTAAAATATATTTTCTAATATCTCAAAAGAAAAAAAATGAATCAAGATTATATAAAACCAAATGAATGGTCAATCCTTGAAGAAGGATTTGACGCTCAAGTGGTAAAATCCTCAGAAAGTTTGTTCAGTATTGGTAATGGTGTCATGGGACAGCGTGCTAATTTTGAAGAACAATATACAGGAGATACTTTTCAAGGGAGTTATATTGCAGGAGTTTATTATCCTGATAAAACACGAGTTGGATGGTGGAAGAACGGGTACCCAGAGTATTTTTCAAAAGTTTTGAATGCTCCAAATTGGATAGGAATTAACGTTTTAGTTAACGACGAGAAATTAGATTTACATACATGCAAAAGTGTCTCGAAATTTAAAAGAGAACTCAGCATGAAAGAAGGTTGGTTGTCTAGAAGTTTTGAAGCGGTTTTGCAAAATGGAATTATAATTAAAGTTGATACAAAACGTTTTTTAAGTTTAGATTTAGACGAATTAGGAGCTATTAATTACAATGTAACTCCTTTAAATTCGGATGCAAAAATCACATATATTCCATACATAGATGCAGGTATTAAGAATGAAGATACCAATTGGGATGATCAATTTTGGGATGTTTTAGATGTTTCTCAAAACAATAAGCAATCTTACATTAAAGCAAGAACCATGAAAACACATTTTTATACGTGTACGTTCATGGAATCCAGAATATTTGTAGATAATAGCGAAGTTATTACAGATTGTAATAGTCAGCATTCATCAAATTATACATCTTGCTCATATCAGCAAGAAATTAAACAAAATCAAACATTTACCATTCATAAATTTGGTGGTTATGTGGTGGATAGAAATCATAAAAAACACGAACTAGTTGCTGCTGCAAAAGAAGTTTTAGACAAAGCTGTAAGTTTTGGTTTTGATACATTATTAGAAATGCAAAAACAATCTTGGTCGCAAATATGGAAGATGTCAGACATTACCATAGAAGGTGATGTAAAAGCACAACAAGGAATTCGTTTTAATATTTTTCAACTAAATCAGACTTATTTAGGCACAGATGCTACTTTAAATATTGGCCCAAAAGGTTTTACAGGAGAAAAATATGGAGGAAGTACTTATTGGGATACAGAGGCATATTGTATTCCTTTTTACATGGCTACAAAAGATCAATCTGTTGCAAGAAAATTATTAGAATACAGATATAATCATTTAGATAAAGCTATTGAGAATGCGGAAAAACTTGGTTTTAAAAACGGAGCTGCATTATACCCAATGGTTACCATGAATGGAGAGGAATGCCATAATGAATGGGAAATTACCTTTGAAGAAATTCATAGAAACGGCGCCATCGCTTTTGCAATTTATAACTATTACAGATTTACAGATGACTATTCTTACATTCCAGAAAAAGGATTGGAAGTATTAATCGGTATTGCACGTTTTTGGCATCAAAGAGTTAATTTTTCAACAAGTAAAAACAAATTCATGATTTTGGGTGTAACGGGTCCAAATGAATATGAAAACAATATAAATAACAATTGGTACACAAATTACATTGCAAAATGGTGTATTGAATATGCGTTAGAAAATATTGAGGTTGTAAAAAATGATCATATTTCTGATTATATTAGAATCAAAGAAAAAACAAATTTCTCGGATGATGAATTATCTCAATGGAAAAATGTTGCTGACAATATTTATTTTCCATATTCAGAAAAACATAGTATTTTCTTACAACAAGATGGTTTTTTAGATAAAGAATTAATCACAGTTACAAATTTAGATAAGAGCCAAAGACCTATCAACCAAAAATGGAGTTGGGATCGTATTTTACGTTCACCATATATAAAACAAGCGGATATCTTACAAGGTTTCTATATGTTTGAAAGTGATTTTTCAACTGAAGAGTTAGAACGTCATTTCGATTTTTACGAACCATTTACAGTTCATGAAAGCTCGCTTTCTCCTTGTGTACACAGTATTCAAGCTGCAAAGTTAGACAGAATGGAACAAGCGTATACGTTCTATTTAAGAACTTCACGTTTAGATTTAGATGACTATAATCATGAAGTAGAAGAAGGTTTACACATTACTTCTATGGCAGGAACTTGGATGAGTATTGTAGAAGGTTTTGGGGGAATGAGAGTGCGGAATAATATACTTTCTTTTTCTCCGAAAATTCCTAAAGGATGGAAATCATACTCATTTAAAGTAAACTTTAGAAATCAAGTTATTACTATAAATATTACTCAAAATGGAACTCATTTTGAATTAGATGGTGCTAAGGAAATCAATATTATAGTAAATGGAGAAACTGTAATTGTATCTCCAAATAATTTATTAACTGTTTAAAATAGAAATCATGAAACTTATTAGAAGCATTTTTTTCTCATTATCGATTATAGTTTTGTTTTCATGTGATAATGTAGAAACTAAAAAAAATGTTTCTAAAGTTTCAATTTCAAATACTTCTCTAGAAAGAGTTGAACCAACAAATTGGTGGATTGGTTTAAAAAATACTTCGCTACAATTATTAGTAAAAGAGGACAATATCGGCAACTCTAAACCCAGTATTTCTTATGAAGGAGTTTCTATAGATAAAGTTAACAAAGCAAGAAGTAAGAATTATTTATTTATCGATTTAACTATTGATAAATATACAGAAACAGGAAAGTTTGATATCGTTTTTACATTTGATGATGGTACTAAGAAGACTCATACCTATGAGTTAAAATCGAGAGAAAAACCTGCTGAAGATTATGATGGTTTTAACAGTTCTGATGCTATTTATTTAATAACTCCAGATCGTTTTTCAAATGCTAATGAGAGTAATGATAAAGATAAAAATTTAAAAGATATTTCTTTAGATAGAACAGATGGCTACAAACGTCATGGAGGTGATTTACAAGGAATTATTAATAATATCGATTACATTTCAGATTTAGGTTTTACAACAATTTGGCCAACTCCTGTATTAACAAATAACATGCCAAAAGGTTCATATCATGGGTATGCAATTACAGATTATTATCAAGTAGATCCTCGTTTTGGAACCCTAGAAGATTATAGAAATTTAGCCGATAAGTTAAGGGAAAAAGAAATGAAATTGATCATGGATCAAGTTGCAAATCATTGCGGTTTAGGTCATTGGTGGATGAAAGATATTCCTTTTGATGATTGGGTAAACAACCAAAAGAACTATGAAGAAAATATTGAAAATTGGAATTACAAAACCAATATTGGTTCTAACCATAGAAGAACTACAAATCAAGATTCATATGCTTCTGAAATTGATAGAAAAGGAAATAATGAAGGCTGGTTTGTTGCCGAAATGCCAGATTTAAATCAACGCAATCCTTTTATGGCAATATATATTATTCAGAATAGTATTTGGTGGATAGAGACTTTGGGATTAGGTGGAATTAGACAAGATACGTATCCTTATCCTGATAAAGATTTTATATCAAATTGGGCAGGTGCAATCATGAAGGAATATCCTAATTTTTCTATTGTTGGCGAAGAATGGAGTGTAAATCCATTGTTAGTTGGTTATTGGCAGAAAGGTGCAAAAAATAAAGATGGTTATGAGACAAATTTAAAATCTACAATGGATTTTCCTATGCAAGAAACTGTTGTAAAAGGCTTGTTAGAAGACGAAACATGGGGAACAGGTTTGGTGAAAATTTACGAAGGTTTAGCCAACGATTTTCACTATGCAACACCAAAAGATATTATGATTTTTCCAGATAATCATGATATGAGTAGAATTTACACACAATTAAAAGAAAATGCTACAAATACAAAAATGGCGTTATCAACTTATTTTATGCTACCAAGAATTCCGCAGATGTATTACGGAACAGAAATTTTAATGGATGATACTGCAAACCCAGGAGACCATGGTTTAATTAGAACCGATTTTCCAGGGGGTTGGAAAGGTGATGAAATAAATGCATTTACAGGAAATGGTTTGTCTGATGTTCAAAAAGATATGCAATCTTTTGTTCGTAAAATTTTAAATTACAGAAAGACGAGTAGGGCAATTCATGATGGGAAAACAATTCATTTTGCACCATTTATGGGAACTTATTTTTTGTTTAGAATAAAAGCTGATGAAACTGTTGTTCATATTATCAATAAAAATAATAAACAAATTACAATCGATTTAAAAAGATTTAAAGAAGTTGGTTTAGAAGGTAAAACTTTAAGAAATATAGTTAGTGATGAAGAGTTTATTTGGGGAGATGAGATGAAACTAAATAAAAAAGGAAGCATTATTTTAACTACAAAAAAATAATATGAAAAAAATAATTTTCTTTACAGGTTTTTTCAGCCTTTTGGTTTCATGTAATTTAAATGATAAAGAAGCTTTTAAAAACATTAAATCTTTAGTTCTAGAAAATGCCGTTTTATCATCAGGAAAATTAATAAGAGTAGATTCTTTTCCTTCAAAATTTATTGAGTCAAGACCTGTAGATGTCTGGATACCAGAAAACTATTCGTCAGAAAAAAAATATGTTGTTTTGTATATGCATGATGGACAAAATTTGTTTGATGCAACCACTACTTGGAACCAGCAAGAATGGATGATTGATGAGGTTGCTACAAAATTAATGAAAGACGAAATTACTAAAAATTTTATTGTTGTTGGTATTCATAATATTCCTGCAATTAGATGGCAAGATTTATACCCAGAAAAAGCAATGAATTTTCTTTCAAAAGAAGATAAAGATACCATGCACAAAGAAGCTGCAAAAAACAATTTTAGTACTGTTTTAAATGGCGATGCGTATTTAAGTTTTATTGTTACTGAGTTAAAACCATATATAGATGCAACATATGCTGTTTACACAAATAGAGAAAATACATTTGTTGCAGGTTCTTCTATGGGAGGCTTAATGTCTATGTATGCAGTAGCGGAATATCCAGAAGTTTTTGTAGGTGCAGCTTGCATTTCTACTCATTGGGTTGGAGGATCTCCAAAAGAGAATAACCCTTTACCAGATACAATTTTTAAGCACTTAGAAAGTAATTTACCAAGTGCAGAAAATCATAAAATGTATTTTGATTATGGGAACAAAACATTAGATCAATTTTACCCTCAATATGCTTCAAGAGTAGATTCTATTTTTCTGAAGAATGGATATAACACTGAGAATTTTAAAAATTTATTTTTTGAAGGAACAGATCACTCAGAACTTTCTTGGCAAAAAAGAGTTCGTATTCCGTTAACTTTTTTACTTAAAAAATAAATATGAAACGTATTAAATTTCTTTGTTTATTTGTTCTAATTTCTGCATTTTCATTGGCTCAAAATTCAACTCGAATTTTTAAAAATGTAACTGAAACAAAAAACGGATTAGAAATTAATGTAAATGATGGCATCTATTATATTACTTTTTATAATGAAAAAATAGTTGAAACCTCATTTGTTCCTAAAGGTGAAGAATTACAAAATAATTCTCATGCTGTGGTTTTAAATAAGAAAGATTTAGATATAATTTCAATTGTAACTCAAAGCAAAAGTATATTTTCTTCAGAAGGAATATCAATTCATATTCAACACAACCCTTTTCAAATTAGCTATACATATAACAATGAATTAATCACTTCAGAAAAGCAAGGCTATTACAAATCTAAACACATTCCTTTAGAAAATGTAAAAGGTAATATTCCTAATGAAGAAACAGAAAAAATTGAATTCAATTTAACTTCTGATGAGGTTTTATATGGAGCAGGAGCAAGAGCTTTAGGAATGAACAGAAGAGGTCATCGTTTAGCTTTATACAACAGAGCACACTATGGTTATGAAACGTATTCTGAGTTGATGAATTTTACGTTACCAATTGTAATTTCCTCTAAAAAATATATGATTCATTTTGATAATGCGCCAATTGGTTACTTAGATTTAGATAGTAAAAAAGACAATTCTTTGACGTATGAAACAATTTCTGGGCGCAAAACGTATCAAGTTATAGTTGGGGATTCTTGGATTGATTTAATTGATAATTATACAGATTTAACAGGGAAACAACCTTTACCACCAAGATGGACTTTAGGTAATTTTTCTAGTAGATTTGGGTATCATTCTCAAAAAGAAACAGAAGAAACAATTGATAAATTTAAAGAAGAGAATATTCCTGTAGATGCTATTATTTTAGACTTGTATTGGTTTGGAAAAACCATTCAAGGAACTATGGGGAATTTAGAAGTAGACAAAGATTCTTTCCCAGATTTAAAAGGAATGATTTCTCGTTTAAAAGACAAAGGAGTTAAAACCGTTTTAATTACAGAACCTTTTATTTTGTCGAATTCTAAAAAATGGAATGAAACTGTAGAAAAAAATGTTTTAGCAAAAGATTCTGTTGGAAACCCTGCCAAATATGATTTCTATTTCGGAAATACAGGTATTGTAGATATTTACAAAACAGCAGGAAAAGATTGGTTTTGGAATATTTATAAAGATATTTTAAATCTCGGTGCAAAAGGACTTTGGGGAGATTTAGGTGAGCCAGAAGTATTGCCTTCTTGGGTAAACTTTCATAATAAAAAAGCAGATGAAATTCACAATATTTATGGTCATGATTGGGCACGTTTAATTTTTGAAGGATATCAAAAAGAATTGCCAAATGAAAGACCTTTTATTTTAATGCGTGCAGGTTATTCTGGTTCTCAACGATTTGGAATGATTCCTTGGTCTGGAGATGTTAGCAGAAGTTGGGGAGGTTTACAGTCTCAACCAGAAATTGCGTTACAAATGGGAATGCAAGGTTTAGGTTATATGCACTCTGATTTAGGTGGATTTGCAGGTGCAAATTTAAATGATAATTTATATACAAGATGGTTGCAGTATGGAGTTTTTCAGTCAATATTTAGACCTCATGCACAAGAAGATGTGCCAAGTGAACCTGTTTTTAGAAGTAAAAGAGCAAAGAAATTAGCAAAAAAATCCATTGAATTACGCTATAAATTATTGCCTTATAATTACAATTTAGCATTCGAAAATAATCAAAAAGGAACTCCTTTAACGCGTCCAATTTTCTTTGAAGAAGATGACGAGAAATTGATGACTAATTCATCGACTTATTTATGGGGAAAAGATTTTTTAATCACTCCTATTTTAAAAGACTCCGTAAAGACAAAAGAAGTTTATTTTCCAAAATCTGCAAATTGGATTAATTTTTATACAGATGAAAAAGTTGATGGTGGACAAACTAAAACAATTAATGTTGATAAAAACTCAATTCCTACTTATGTTAGAAGTGGAACGTTTATTCTAATGTCTAATTTGTTACAAACAACAGATAATTATAAAGCAGATAAATTAGAGTTGCACTATTATTATGATGCTTCTGTTAAAGAAAGTGAAAGAACATTTTATAATGATGATGGGTTAACTGCAAATGCTTTTGAAAAAGGAAAGTATGAAATGTTAGAGTTTGAATCAGGAATTACAAAACGTTGTTTAGAAATAGATATTGATACAGAACTTGGTGAAAATTGGATTCCATCAGAAAAGGAAATTACTTTGGTTATTCATAATTTCAAATGGAATCCTAAAAAAATTAAAGTTAACGGCAAGAGAAAACGAATTTCATCAGAAAAAAATAAGCTTACAATTCCTATAAAATGGAATCCAAAGAAAGAATTAAAAGTAAAAATAACATTAGAATAGAAATCAATTATGAAAAAAATAAATAACGTTTTATCCGTTTTAATTTTATTAATACTAATTGGTTGTTCAACAGAAAAAGCGCCAGAAAAGATGGTGAAGAGTACTAGTTTAAAGAAAAAAACAGTTGTTTACCAGGTTTTTACACGTTTGTTCGGTAATACAAACACAACTAACAAACCTTGGGGAACTATTGAAGAAAATGGAGTAGGGAAGTTCAATGATTTTACGCACAAAGCTCTTACAGAAATAAAAAATTTAGGAGTCACACACATTTGGTATACAGGTGTTCCTCATCATGATGTAATTCGTGATTATACAAAATTTGGCATATCAGATGATGATCCAGATGTTGTAAAAGGTAGAGCAGGTTCTCCCTATGCAGTAAAAGATTATTACAATGTAAACCCTGATTTGGCTGTAAATGTTGACAATCGTTTGCAAGAATTTGAAGCTCTTATAGAACGTTCTCATAAAAACGGATTGAAAGTAATTATTGATATTGTACCAAATCACGTTGCAAGAAATTATCAAAGTGCATCAAACCCAGAAGGAACAAAAGATTTTGGAGAAGATGATGACAAAACAGTTGTGTATGATGTAAATAATAATTTTTATTATACTCCAAACGAACCGTTTAAAGTACCGGAATTCTTAAATGGATACTTACCTTTAGGAGGAGAAAAAAACGCATCATCAGATAAAAAATTTGATGAAAACCCTGCAAAATGGACTGGAAATGGATCACGTTCTCCAAAACCAAGTTTTTATGATTGGTATGAAACGGTTAAAGTAAATTATGGAGTATCTCCTAAAGGAAAGAAAGATTTTGATGAATTGCCTATAGGTTTTGAAAACGAAGATTACAAAAAACATTTTGCTTTTTGGCAAGATAAAACTGTGCCAAGTTCTTGGGTAAAGTTTAAAGATATTACATTGTATTGGATAGAAAAAGGAGTTGATGGATTTAGATATGACATGGCAGAAATGGTACCTGTAGAGTTTTGGAGTTTTATGAATTCAGCTATTAAAATGAAAAATCCAAATGCTTTTTTATTAGCAGAAGTGTACAACCCTAAAATGTATAGAGATTACATTAGAAAAGGAAAAATGGATTATTTATATGACAAAGTTCAGTTGTATGATACCTTAAAACATATTATACAAGGTCATGGTTTAACAGATAATGTTCCTCCAATTCAAGAAGGTTTAAAAGATATTGAACACAATATGCTGCACTTTTTAGAAAATCATGATGAGCAAAGAATTGCGAGTCCAGAGTTTGCAGGAAATGCTGATAAAGCTAAACCAGCAATGGTAGTTTCTGCAACTATTTCTACTGCACCAACTATGGTTTATTTTGGACAAGAATTTGGTGAAGATGGCTCTGAGAAGGCAGGTTTTGGTACTCCCTCAAGAACATCAATTTTTGATTATATAGGTGTTCCTTCATTGCAAAGATGGATGAATAATAAACAATTTGATGGAGGGAAATCAACTAAAGAAGAATTAGTTTTAAGAGATTTTTACAAACGTTTATTAAATTTTACTATTAATTCTGATGCATTAATGGGTGATTATGAAGATTTACATCAATTAAATAGAAAGAATACTCAAAATTACAATTCTAAAATATTGTCTTTTGCTCGTTGGTCTGAAAATGAAAAACTGATAATTGTTTCTAATTTTGATGCAAATAATTCATACAGATTTACTTTAGAAATTCCATCAAAAATGATTAAAAAATGGAATTTAAAAGGGGGTGAATATGAATTTAAAGATAAATTGATTGATGTTAAAACGGATCAAGATTTTAATTTAAGAGTTCATCAATCGGAAGCGTTCATAAATATTAAAATAAAACCCTTACAATCTTTTATTCTTCAACTTCAATAAAGCCATGTTATGAAAAAAATACTTTTATTATTCATTGTAGCGACTATTTTTAGTTGTCAAGAAAAATCAACTAATGAAGTTTCTGAAGTAAAGAAGAAAGAATTTGTTTGGGAAGGAGCAAACATTTATTTCTTGTTAACAGACCGTTTTAATAATGGAGATACTTTAAATGATTTTAATTTTGATAGAACCAAAGAAACTGGAAAATTACGAGGTTTTGAAGGTGGGGATATTAAAGGGATCACTCAAAAAATTAAAGAAGGATATTTTACCAATTTAGGAATTAACGCCATTTGGATGACGCCAATTGTTGAACAAATTCATGGAGGAACAGATGAAGGAACAGGTTTGTCTTACGGTTTTCATGGATATTGGGCAAAAGATTGGTCGAAAATTGATCCTAATTACGGAACAAAAGAAGATTTAAAAGAATTGGTTGTAATCGCTCATAAAAACGGAATTCGTGTTTTATTAGATGCTGTAATTAATCATACAGGCCCTGTAACAGAAAAAGATCGTGTTTGGCCAAGTGACTGGGTGAGAACAGAACCACAATGTTCTTATGATAATTATGAAAACACCGTTTCTTGTACGTTAGTTAAAAATTTACCAGATATTAAAACTGAAAGTAACGAAAATGTTGATTTACCACCACAATTGGTTGCAAAATGGAAATCTGAAGGACGTTATGAGCAAGAAGTAAAAGAATTAGATGCATTTTTCACAAGAACTGGACATCCAAGAGCACCTCGTTTTTATATTATGAAATGGCTTACAGATTATATTACCGAATTTGGTATTGATGGTTACAGAATTGACACTGTAAAACATACAGAGGAATTTGTGTGGCAAGAATTTAAACAAGAATGTGACGTCGCTTTTGCGGAATACAAAAAGAATAATTCGGAAAAAGTTTTAGATAAAAATAATTTTTATCTAGTTGGTGAAGTATATAATTATTCAATTTCTCATGGAAAAGCATATGATTTTGGTGATAAAAAAGTAAACTATTTTGAGAAGGCATTTAATAGCTTAATCAATTTTGAATTGAAGTGGAATGTGAAACAAATGACAGAAAAAGAGGTTTTTTATACATATGACTCTATTCTTAATAATGATTTAAAAGGGTATGGCGTGTTAAATTATATGACCTCACATGATGATGGTCAACCTTATGATAAAGAAAGAAAAATGCCTTATAAAACGGCAACAATGTTGCTGTTAACACCAGGTACTTCACAAGTGTATTATGGTGATGAATCTGCAAGAGATTTAACCATAGAAGGTGCTGTTGGAGATGCAACTTTACGTTCTTTTATGAATTGGGATGACGTTAAAAACACTAATGAAACGAAAAATATATTAACTCATTGGCAAAAAATAGGTCAGTTTAGAGATAATCATATGGCTGTTGGAGCAGGAAAGCACGAATTAATTTCAGAAGAAAATGGTTTGATTTTTTCAAGAGTTAAAAATAAAGACAAAGTAGTTATTGGAATCAATTTACCGAAAGGTAAAAAACTAATTAAAATTTCTTCTGTTTATAAAAATACAGCGCATTTGTTTGATTTCTATTCTAAAAAAAAGGTAATCATTAAAGATGGTTTCGCTTACTTAGATTCGCCCTATGATATTGTTTTGATAGAAAAAGTAAAATTTTAAAACTGTCTAAATTGGTATACAAATAGTTGTAATCAATTAAAGGATTATGGCTAGCGATACAGATAAAATTAAAAGATGGCGCATAGGAGAATTTTTTTCTATTGTTCTTCTTGGGCTTCTTTATCATTACCTGTAGCATGGTCTCAGTTCCATATTTGTTTACTCTTTATGAACATATAGTTTGATTCTTTTGCGACGAGACACCACATAACATAAGCGCAGCCAGAAGCAAAATGGTTCCCACTTATAACTCAAAAA
>TARA_B110000027_G_scaffold50496_2_pt1 | contig 25100 bp, 25 predicted proteins | sample TARA_B110000027 | Tara Oceans TARA_B110000027 (sample SAMEA4397101) | marine metagenome | biome: Polar Biome; feature: [SRF] surface water layer (ENVO:00010504); material: water (ENVO:00002006), including particulate matter (ENVO:01000060) such as... | depth 5 m
ACTTATAGCCAAACGTTTAATCGAAATTGCAAGAGAGACTGGTGCGGAAGCTATTTCACACGGTGCTACAGGCAAGGGTAATGATCAAGTACGCTTTGAGCTTGGCGCATATGCATTGAGTCCTGATATAAAGGTAATTGCACCTTGGCGCGAATGGGACCTAAACTCTCGCCAAAAACTTCTTGATTACGCTGAAAAAAACAATATTCCTGTTGAAATGAAACGTGGTAAAAAATCACCTTATTCTATGGATGCCAATTTATTACATATTTCTTATGAGGGTGATATTCTCGAAGATCCTTGGCAAGAACCAGAGGCATCAATGTGGCGATGGAGTGTTTCTCCTGAAGATGCGCCTGATTCTCCAACCTATCTTGAACTGTCATACCAAAAGGGTGATATTGTTGCGATTGATGGCAAGGAAATGTCTCCTGCTACAGTCATGGAGTATTTGAATAAGGTAGGTGGTGAAAATGGTGTTGGCCGATTAGACATTGTCGAAAACCGCTACGTTGGTATGAAGGCAAGAGGCTGTTATGAAACGCCTGCAGGAACAATAATGTTACCTTCACATCGTGCTATTGAATCAATTACATTAGATCGCGAAGTGGCACATTTAAAAGATGAGTTAATGCCAAAATATGCAAGTCTTGTATATAACGGATATTGGTGGTCTCCAGAAAGGGAGATGCTCCAAAAAATGATTGATGGCTCACAAAAAGCAGTCAATGGCCTAGTTAGAATAAAACTTTATAAGGGTAACGTAACTGTTGTGGGACGTGTTTCTGAAGAAAATAGCCTGTTTGATGAATCGATAGCTACATTCGAAGATGATGAAGGGGCTTATAATCAAAAGGATGCTGAAGGATTTATTAAGTTAAATGCTCTGAGGTTGAGAATAGCTGCTAGAAACAAATAGAAAAAATAAACGGAAAGAGTCGTTGTTTAGAAATTATTGTTAAAAAAGACCTCATCAAGACCTAATTGTCCTGCTCGAGGCCGAGCATCTTCTTTCTTTTTACCGACAACAACCATCATTGTAATAATGTGGTCATGGGGTAAGTTAATAATTTTTGCCACCTTGTCGAAATCAAACCCATCCATCGGACAGCTGTCATAACCCATCTCTTTTGCCAGCAGCATAATGCTCATTGCAGCAAGACTACTAGAACGAAAACATTCATCGCGTTGAGCTTGATGATGATTAGTATAGTAATTGGCGATAGCAGGTAATAAAACGTCTTGTACACCTTGTGGCGCGTCTTGCCAATAGCGCTGAGGTTTTTTCTCCCAGGCATTTAAATCTGCACAAAGTACTAATAGTAGAGAGCCTTCTGTTACCTGAGACTGGCCCCAACTGGCATCTTGTATTTTCTGTCTTTTATCTTTGTCGATAACCCGAATGAAACGCCAGTGTTGGATATTAAAAGCAGTTGGAGATAATATGACATGTGACATAAGTTCATGAACTTGTGCTTCAGTCATGACATGTTCCGGATCAAAATGTTTGATCGAGCGGCGTTTGACGATCGCTTCCTTAATATTCATAAAATCTCATTAAATTTATAGTGTTATGACGTCACGGTAGATCTACCGCAATGTAGACTTCATATGCTTATCAGCAGTTTCGTGCTTGCTCAGCTGCATTACCAATATAGTTAGCTGGTGTTAGTAGACGAAGCTGAGTTTTTGCTTGTTCTGGTATTTCCAAATTATTGATAAAAGTTAACATAACAGCTTTATCTACTCTTTGACCTCGTGTTAGGTTTTTAAGTTTTTCATAAGGATTTTTAATCCCATATCTACGCATGACAGTTTGAATAGGTTCCGCCAATACTTCCCAGTTATTATCGAGATCAGTAGCCATTGCAGCTGGATTGGCTTGAAGTTTGCTAATACCTTTAAGCGCAGAATTATAAGCTAAAATTGAATGGGAGAACCCGACACCCAAATTACGTAATACTGTTGAGTCTGTGAGATCGCGTTGCCAGCGAGAGATAGGGAGTTTAAGTGCCAAGTGATCGAAGATAGCATTAGCAAGACCTAAATTTCCTTCTGAGTTTTCAAAATCTATTGGGTTTACTTTGTGGGGCATAGTAGATGAGCCAATTTCACCTTCAATAGTTTTTTGCTTAAAATAGCCAATCGAAATATAACTCCAAATATCACGACAAAAATCTAGCAAAATAGTGTTAAACCGAATCATTGCTTGAAATAATTCAGCCATGTAATCATGAGGCTCAATTTGAGTGGTATATTCATTCCAATGTAAGCCTAAAGTTGTTACAAAATTTCGAGCCATCACTGGCCAATCCACCTCTGGATAGGCCGATAAGTGAGCATTGTAATTACCTACAGCTCCGTTCATCTTACCGCAGAGCAAAACAGAGGAGACATGGTTATGCTGTAGTTCTAGCCGTTTAACAACATTAGCAATTTCTTTGCCTAGCGTTGTTGGAGAAGCGGGTTGACCATGTGTACGTGACAGCATAGGTATATCTGCATGTTCGTGTGCTAGTTTTCGAAGTGTACTTATAATGGTACCCATCTCAGGTAAAATAATTTCTTCGCGGGCATTCTTAAGCATGATCCCATAAGACGTATTGTTGATATCTTCTGATGTACATGCAAAATGGACGAACTCATTCACTTTATGGAGTTCACTATTGGCCTTGAATTTACGTTTAATAAAGTATTCTACGGCCTTAACATCATGATTGGTCTCACGTTCAATGGCTTTGATCTCGGCTGCATCTTCAACTGAAAAACTAGTAATTAGATGATTAATGAAATCTTCAGCATCAGAACTAAGTTTCGGGACCTCTGTAATCTCAGCATTATCACCCAATATATGGATCCAACGGAGTTCGACTTCCACCCTTGCACGCAATAAACCATATTCGCTAAAGAAAGGCCGTAATGACTGTGTTTTATCAGCATAGCGACCATCAATAGGTGATATTGCAGTTAAAGGCGATAGTTCCATGGAAACTCCAGTAAAAATAAGCAAAAATCAGGTGACAAATTATAGCAGATCTGCGTTTTGCTTAAGTGAGATTGTTGATTTTAAGGTAAAATAATACTTTCTATTATGTCTACACCGGAGAAAATTGCGTGCTGAACGATTACCAACACCATCTTGAACAACGCGAACAAGAAGGCTTGCCACCACTACCATTGGATTCAGAGCAAGTAACTGCTTTAGTAGAATTACTAAAACAAGCAAAGAATAACGAGAGTGAATATTTATTATCACTGTTAATTCATCGTGTGCCGCCTGGCGTTGATCAAGCTGCTTATGTAAAAGCTGGTTTTTTATCTGATGTCGCTAAAGGTAATACTTCGTGTGAGTCGATCAATAAGATTAGAGCAACGCAATTGTTAGGAAGCATGATGGGTGGTTATAACATCCAGCCTCTGATTGATTTATTAGATGAAGATGATACGGCAGATGCTGCAGAGAAAGCCTTATCTACAACCTTGCTTATTTATGATGCCTATCATGACGTGGTAGACAAAGCCAGAGCTAACCCACATGCAAAGCGTGTCGTTGAGGCTTGGGCCAATGCGGATTGGTTTAAAGCTAAAAAAGCGCTACCAGAAAGTATTACTGTCACTGTCTTTAAAGTACCAGGTGAAACGAACACTGATGATTTGTCACCAGCTACGGATGCATGGAGCCGCCCTGATATTCCTTTGCATGCTAAAAGTATGTTGGTAAGTAAAATGCCCGAAGGTCTTGAACTGATTGAAGCCCTAAAAAAGAAGGGTCACCCATTAGCGTATGTAGGTGATGTCGTAGGGACAGGATCATCGCGAAAATCAGCAATAAACTCGGTACTTTGGCATATGGGTAATGATATTCCTTATGTCCCGAACAAGCGTCAAGGGGGAGTTATTTTAGGTGGTAATATTGCGCCGATTTTCTTTAATACTGCTGAAGATTCCGGTGCATTACCAATCGAATGCGATGTACAGTCAATAAATACTGGTGATGTTATTACGATCTACCCTTATGATGGCAAAATCACAAATGAAGCGGGCGAGGTGATTTCAACATTCTCTATGAGGCCGACGACTGTAGCAGATGAAGTACGTGCCGGGGGTCGGATCCCACTAATCATTGGCCGAGGTTTAACAGATAGAGCGCGGGAGACATTAAATTTATCAATATCAGAGGTATTTGTAAGGCCAGTGGCACCAGTTGATACAGGAAAAGGATTTACTTTAGCCCAAAAAATGGTGGGGAGAGCCTGTGGTGTTGAAGGCGTGAGGCCAGGCACTTATTGTGAACCTAAAGTCACAACCGTAGGGTCACAAGATACAACCGGAGCAATGACACGAGATGAGTTGAAAGAATTGGCATGCTTAGGTTTTTCATCTGATCTTGTCATGCAGTCTTTTTGCCACACAGCTGCCTATCCAAAACCAGTTGATATTAAGTTACAACATGAACTACCTGATTTTATCAGTACTCGTGGTGGCGTTTCATTACGTCCTGGTGATGGTGTTATTCATTCATGGTTAAATCGAATGATTTTACCAGATACGGTTGGAACTGGCGGAGACTCTCACACTCGTTTTCCCATGGGTATTAGTTTCCCGGCAGGATCTGGTCTAGTGGCATTTGCTTCAGCTTTGGGTGTGATGCCCGTAGATATGCCTGAATCAGTATTAGTACGTTTTAAAGGTGAAATGCAACCCGGTATTACCTTACGAGACTTAGTGAATGCAATTCCTTACACAGCTATACAAAAAGGACTACTTACTGTTGATAAAAAAGGTAAAAAGAATATTTTCAACGGTCGTGTTCTTGAAATTGAAGGTCTACCGAACCTAAAAGTTGAACAGGCTTTCGAATTATCTGACGCCTCAGCAGAACGCTCAGCTAATGGGTGTACTGTACATCTGAATAAAGAGCCTGTTATTGAATTTTTAAATTCAAATGTGGCGTTATTAGAGTGGATGATCGCCCAAGATTACGAGGATAAGCGTAGTTTACAGCGACGTATTGATGCTATGAAAGCTTGGCTAACAAATCCAGAACTAATGGAGCGAGATGCAGATGCCGAATATGCAGAAGTTATTGAAATTGACCTAGCGAACATTAAAGAACCGCTTCTTGCATGCCCAAATGACCCCGATGATATTAAACCATTATCAGTCGTCGCGGGAGTAGAAATTGATGAGGTGTTTATTGGTTCTTGTATGACAAATATTGGGCATTATCGGGCGGCAGGAAAAGTTCTTGAAAATATGGGTAATCTACCAACCAAATTATGGGTAGCCCCACCAACAAGAATGGATCAGCATCAACTAACGGAAGAGGGAATTTATAGTATCTTTGGGCGTGTTGGCGCTCGAACCGAAACACCAGGCTGTTCTTTGTGTATGGGTAATCAAGCTCGCGTTGCCGACGGGGCGACAGTGGTATCAACTTCTACGCGTAACTTCCCCAACCGGCTGGGCAATGGTGCTGATGTTTATTTGTCCTCTGCTGAGTTAGCAGCAGTAGTCGCAAGTATCGGAAGATTACCAAGCCATGAAGAATATTTAGAAAAGGTAGCTGGGATAGAACCGATGTCAGATGAGATTTATCGTTACTTAAACTTTGATCAAATTGCTGAGTATAGTGAGATCAACACCTAAAACTGATTAACCAAAATTGATTAATTTGATTACCTCTAGCCACAAGAGCGAACCTTTTTGAGCTTATATTATGATAATTGAAGCAATTCCAATACTAAATATGGCTATAGCATTTATTCCTGTTATCGGAGTGGTTTTCATACTATACCGTTGGTCACTTGAAGCAAAAAATGCGATATATGCACTTGTCAGAATGTTAGTGCAGTTATTATTAGTAGGCTATGTTTTGACTGCAATTTTCAAGACTCAAAGTGCATGGATAGTGATGGTAGTTTTACTTGTTATGGTTATTGCAGCGAGCTGGATAGCACTAGGTTCAATAAAAGTGCAGCGACTGATGTTATATCGCCATGCTTTTATGGGAATTGTATTGGGCGGAGGATTAACGTTGGTATTAGTGACACAAAGTGTGATTGATTTATCACCCTGGTTTAATCCTCAGTATATGATTCCTTTGGCCGGAATGATCTTTGCCAATTCGATGAATTGTATTAGCCTAGCGACTGAGCGTCTATATGCAGAAATAGGGCGAGGTGTCTCTTATAAAAAAGCACGTGCAATTGCTTTTCAAGCAGCATTTATTCCAGTTATCAACTCCATGCTTGCAGTGGGTTTAGTTTCATTACCGGGTATGATGACGGGACAAATATTATCTGGAGTATCTCCCGCTGTTGCTGCTCATTATCAAATTGTTGTGATGTGTATGTTATTTGGTTCTGCAGGTCTTTCTACTGCTTACTTCTTGGCCTCTGCACAAGCAACTATTACTCAAGATGAGGCTTGAAGGTCACTTGTTATTTTTTCTATTTTGTCTGATTGAAAAAGAAGTTGCCAGTAGCTGCCTCCTTTTTGATGCCAGAGTATAGCTGCTCTAATACCAGCTAATAATAGAGCACGGATGAGGTTTGCATTGTGCCTATTCTGTAGATGATTTTGGTTACCATGAACTTTTATAAAAGGTGTCAAATTACTTACAGTACGTTTGTACGTATCAGCAATGTGGCTAAGAACCTGCTCGTTTTGAATTTCACCAAATTGTTCGATATGTTGAGGGATCTGGTCAATTTCTTTATTAATGACATTCATCAATGAATCATACTTAGATAGCTTTGATGCCAATCTCATTAAGTTAACGGCATATTGCAACTGTGTGAGTTCATGTTTGCTTTTTTGAACAACAAGTTGAATATGGAGCTGATCTAGGCCAGTTTTTAAATTAGATAACTTGCCATATACAGCTTCGGTTGTATCGGCATCGGTAACAATCAGACTATTAAGCAACGTATTGATGTCTATTTGGTCTGCTTGACCTGAGACTGCAATATTGTGGACTAAATAGACAGATTGTAATAATGCGGCTAGGGCAATAGTTCGATCACGTTCTTGTTGAGTATAGTTCACGGATGAATCCCAGGTGCGTCAGTTTGAGTAATAATGCCGCCACCCAAGCAATTATCACCTTGATAAAAGACGACTGATTGGCCTGGTGTAACTGCCCGTTGTGGCTGTATAAAGTTAACATAAACATCTCCATTGTCACCTTGTGTTACTTCACAAGGTTGATCAGCTTGACGATAACGTGTTTTAGCTTTTGCATGAAAGGGAAATTTAGGTGGCTGTCCAGCAACCCAAGAGACTTGCTGGGCTGTTAGACTTTGGCTATGTAACCAAGGGTGATCGCCCTGTACTACAAATAAAACTTTATTTTGCATGTCTTTACCTGCAACAAACCATGGTTCCCCTGTGCTGTCTTTACGACCTCCAATTCCAAGACCTTGTCGCTGACCTAGTGTGTAATACATAAGACCATTGTGTCTTCCTACAAGTTCACCTTCAGGAGTACGCATCTCACCCGGTTGAGCTGGTATGTAACGACTTAAAAACTCGCGAAAATGTCTTTCACCAACAAAACAAATACCGGTGCTGTCTTTTTTATCATGAGTAACAAAGTTTGCTTTTTCTGCAATAGTTCGTACTTCAGTTTTGGGAAGTTCACCTAAGGGAAAGAGCGTACGCGAAAGTTGTTTTTGTCCAAGTGTATATAGGAAATAGCTTTGATCCTTATTATGATCTAGTCCTTTTAAGAGACAATAGTTGGCTTTACGTTTCTCGATGCGTGCATAGTGTCCAGTGGCAATAAGATGACCACCGAGTTTCAAGGCATGGTCTAAAAAAGCTTTAAACTTAATTTCGCGATTACATAAGATGTCAGGATTTGGTGTTCGTCCAGACCGATATTCATCCAAAAAATGTTTAAAGACGTGATCCCAATACTCCATTGCAAAGTTGGCTTCATTAAATGGGATATTAATTTTATTGGCAACAGAAAGGGCGTCTTTACGGTCATCTTCGATAGTGCACTCAGCTTCGTTAGCAAAGTCCACCCAGTTTTTCATAAAGAGGCCTTCGACATCGTGGCCTTGTTGATTGAGTAATAAGGCTGCTACGGAGGAATCTACTCCACCTGATAAACCGACGATGACTTTGTTGTTCTTTGACATAGTTTAGTTATGTAGTAATGAAAGTGAATGACGTTCACCAGCAAGGTAATCTTCAATGCAGTCCATGACAAGTGGGCTACGTAAATGAGATTTTCTTGCCAAAAATGTATCAAGGTCAAGCCAAATAGTTTGGTGTATATCAGGGTCTAAAGCCTGCGCTGGGTTATGACTAATTAAGTCGCCCGTAAAGCAATAACGGATATAAGTGTCATTATTATCTGCTCGCCATTGATATATGCCAACTAAAGACTGGGGAGAAAACTGCCAAGCGGTCTCTTCTTGAGTTTCACGAATAACTGCTTCGATAAGGCTTTCGTTGTCTTCTAGGTGACCAGCCGGTTGGTTAAGAGTCATCTTATTATTTATAAGTTCTTCGACGAACAAGAAACGATTATCTCGTTCTATTACGGCGGCGACGGTGGTTCTGGGAGTCCAAATCATCGGCAGATTTTACCACGGACGGAGCGGTAATAGTTTGCCATTTACCGGGAAGAATATCATCTAGTGTCCAATCACCAATTGCATAACGAATAAGGCGCAGAGTTGGGTGGCCTATAGCTGCTGTCATACGACGGACTTGTCTATTTTTTCCTTCAACTATTTTTAGTTCTAGCCATTGTGTTGGAATTGACTTTCGTTCTCTAATTGGTGGTATGCGTGGCCATATTATCGGAGGCAGAATTAATACAGCCTTAGCTGGTAGTGTAAGACCGTCTTTTAGAGTGACGCCTGATATTAATTGAGCAATGGCTTGTGCATCAGGTATACCCTCGACTTGTACCCAATAAGTTTTTTCCAGTTTATATTTTGGTTCACTAATCTGATGTTGAAGTGAGCCAGAATCCGTCAGTAATAATAAACCCTCACTATCACGATCCAAGCGGCCAGCAGGGTATACGTTTGGTCTTGAAATGAAATCCTTCAATGTCTGGCGATGGTCATTATCACTAAATTGACTGAGGACACCAAAAGGCTTATTGAATAAAATAAGCTCAGTCATGAAGATATCCTGAGATGGTGGGATCTGGTTATGTTAAGATATCGCATTTTATAATCAAGGGCCCATTAAATGGCTTTCGAAAAAATCAGAGTACCAGATAATGGCTCTGCCATTGAGTTTAATGATGATTTGTCATTAATTGTGCCTAACAATCCGATCATTCCTTTTATTGAAGGTGATGGTATTGGTGTTGATATTACACCTGCAATGATCGAAACTGTAGATGCTGCAGTTTTAAAAGCCTACTCAGGTCAACGTAAAATTAGCTGGATGGAACTGTATGCTGGTGAAAAAGCCACTGCAGTTTATGGTAACAATCAATACTTACCTGAAGAAACATTTAAAGCATTAAAAGATTATTCAGTATCAATAAAAGGCCCATTAATGACTCCAGTCGGCGGAGGCATGCGTTCTTTGAATGTTGCATTACGCCAAACTCTAGATCTATACGTTTGTCAGCGGCCTGTAAGATATTATCCAGGAACACCAAGCCCCGTAAAATTGCCTGAAAATATTGATATGACTGTTTTTAGGGAAAATTCTGAAGACATTTATGCAGGTATTGAGTGGGAAGCTGGAACTCCAGAAGTTAAAAAAGTCATTGATTTTTTACAAAATGAAATGGGGGTTACTAAAATCCGTTTTCCAGAGACCTCGGGGATAGGCATTAAACCTGTATCTCGCGAGGGCACGGAGCGTTTAATGCGGCAAGCTATGCAATATGCCATTGATAACGATCGTGACAGTGTAACTATTGTCCATAAAGGCAATATTATGAAATTCACAGAGGGTGGTTTCAAACAATGGGGTTATGACTTAATAGCAAAAGAATTTGGAGCTAGAGCTTTGGGTGGAGGTAATTGGCAAAGTTGTCAAAACCCAGTAACAGGTAAAGAAATTATCATTAAAGATTGTATTGCAGATGCTTTTTTACAAGAAATATTATTGCACCCATCTGAGCATGACGTGATAGCTACACTTAATCTTAATGGTGATTATATTTCTGATGCATTAGCAGCACAAGTTGGTGGTATTGGCATTGCACCAGGAGCAAATTTGTCTGATCAGGTAGCAATGTTTGAAGCTACCCACGGTACAGCACCAGCACTTGCGGGTAAAAATATGGCTAATCCCTCATCACTTATATTATCTGCTGAAATGTTATTAAGGCATCTTGGCTGGCAAGAAGCTGCAGATTTAATAGTTTCTGGTGTATCAAAAGCGATTGCTGAGAAGCAGGTTACTTGTGATTTAGCAGAAATGATTGGTGTTGAACCTCTAAGTTGTAGCGACTATGCTGCAGCAGTTATAAAACATATGTAAGGAACAGAAATGAAAATAGCAAAAAATAAAGTAGCACTAATTGATTACATACTTACAGATAATGAAGGTGAAACGATTGATAGCTCTGAAGGCGCCGGCCCATTGGCTTATTTACATGGTGCGGGTAATATTGTTGAGGGTTTAGAAGAAGCTTTAATTGGTAAAGAAGCTGGTGATAAAGTAAAAGCAAGTATTGAACCAGCAAAAGCCTATGGTGAGCGTCATGAAGATATGAAACAAGACGTACCAAAAGATTTATTCGGCGGTGTTGAAAATATTGAAGTTGGAATGCAGTTTCAATCAGAAACAGATGAAGGGCCAGTTTTAGTTACGGTTATGGCTATTAGTGAAGAAATGGTGACAGTTGACGGTAATCACCCCTTGGCAGGTGTACATCTCAATTTTGATGTCACTGTCCGCGAAGTGCGTGAACCTACGGCAGAAGAACTTGAGCATGGTCATGTTCATGGTGAGGGCGAGGGCGGTCATCAGCACTGAAAGTTTTAATGACTTTGAAATAAAGAACAATTATTTGTATCTAGAAGACGAGCTAAATGTTCGTCTTTTTATTTTTAACTAAACAGAATCTAAAATGCAGAGCGAACAAGAACTTAACGAAAAATTTGCGATTAATGGCCAATTGCACTTCGAGCAGAACTCCTCAGGGATAGTCGTTGCAGAAATCATGAGTCAGTATTCTAGGGTAAAAATATCAACCTATGGTGCTCAGGTGTTGTCTTATTTACCTGAGGGTGAAGTGGAAGATGTCTTATTTCTGAGTGAGAAAGCTATTTATGGCCAAGGTAAAGCTATTCGTGGTGGTATCCCAGTTTGTTGGCCATGCTTTTCTGATGATGATTCAGGCTTTGATCTTCCTGCACATGGTTTTGCAAGAAATCAAGTATGGCAAGTGATAGCAACAAATATAAGAGAAGATGGAAGTGTAACTATTAGTCTAGCTTTGGGCCATACGGATGATAGCATGGCCATATGGCCTTATGAATTTAGTTTAGTGTTGGAAGTTGTTATAAATGCTTCATTAGAAATGGTTTTAACTACAAAAAACTTGAGCCAAGAGTCATTTGTTATTACTCAGGCTCTGCACACATATTTTAACATTAGAGATATTGATGATATTGAAATTGTGGGACTCGATAAGCTCCAGTATTTAGATAAGCTAACCCATTTTTCTGAGATGACACAAGAAGGTCATGTCCAAGTGGCTAGTGAAATTGATCGCGTTTACCTGGCACCTCCAGCAACAGTAAATTTAACCAAAACTGGGTTTGCAAGAGATATAGTTATAACATCAGCAGGTAATGAGTCACTTGTTGTTTGGAATCCAGGCAGGGAAAGTGCAAGCTTACTTTCAGATATTGCTGCTACCAGTTATAAAAAGTTTATCTGCATTGAAACCGCAAATGCTGTGGTGGATAAAGTATTAATACCTGCTGGAGGCTGCCACAGCATCACCGCTAAGTATCAAGTCAAAAAAACCTAAACCATTGTGGTAGACACCAATTTTAATCGAAGAGAGGGATAGGTGGAGTGTTTGGCTCAAAAACCCCCTCCGTACCTATCCCTCTTAAACGACGAAGTTTAGCAGTGAAAATAGTGCCATCTTTTTCAATATGTTCTAGCATGACAGGGATATAATTCAAGGCAGGTGCGCACCAGAGAGTCGTTTTACGGTCTTTGGGGCGACTACGTTTACGAGTTAGTTTAATCACTTCAATTTTTCCCATTGGAGTAGAAATAACTTCTTTATTCATTTTGGTGATTAAATATCTTTTAATCTTCCCACCATCAGCAATGCGGTAGTCGAAGGTGGTTTTTTTTTCTTCAAGATCTGACATTAGAGCAAGTTGATAGACTAGCTTATCTAAGGTTGCATTTTCTATATCTAAAGACCAAGGATGTTTTGCATCGTCAATGTAGACTTGTCTTGTTACCCAATTAAAATCTAATGCTACGCGCTTATTTTTTCTGCCACCGGTTCGGATATATCGATATTTGAGTGGCTTTATAAGCTTTTCACTGCCAGACCAGAGACTGGTTTCAATAATCACTTCTGGCTTTAGAAGAGCAAAAAGTCCTTTTGCTTGTGTTTCAGATTTGAATAAGCGACTGCCATCATTGTTCGTGACTAGACTACGCTTGAGTTCACCAGCTTGAATACCATTAAGATGAATTGAATAATTGGCTGCAAAATCAGGAATAGGTTCTGCAAAAAGGCAAGTTGATGAAAAAGTGCATATTAAGATGAGCGCTAATTTATTCATTATTAAGGTGACCGTTAAAAAGATCGCTCTTGAATTATTTTTTGAATGGCATCGGGATAAAGTTGATGCTCTTTCTCTAACACGCGCTTCGCTAGCGTATTCGGGTTGTCATTATTAAGAATTGACAAACTTGCTTGTAATATTATTGGGCCATCATCAAGTTCATCAGTCACATAGTGGACAGTAGCACCATGTTTTTTTTCATTTGCTTCTATTGCTCTTTGATGAGTATTTAAGCCCTTAAACTTAGGTAACAGGGAAGGGTGAATATTTAGTAGTCTTTTAGGATAATGAGCAACAAAACTGGAGGTTAGAATACGCATGAAGCCAGCAAGGATAACGAGGTCTGGTTCATGAGCATCAATTATACTTGTTAAGGCTTTGTCAAACTCTTCTCGATCATCAAAGTGAGTATGATCTACAGTAAAGGTATTAATACCAGCCTGTTGTGCATATTGAATGCCTTGTGCATCGGGCCGGTTACTGATAACGGCCACAACATCTGCGTGTAAACGGTTGTTTTTAATAGCGTCTATAATTGAAATCATATTGCTACCTCGTCCCGAAATCAAGACAACGAGCTTGGCTTTCTGTTCCTGTTTAGTCATAAAATTTATAGGATTTTAACACTTGGCTCAACACTATCCGAGTTCGCTACGTGGCCAATAACAGTAGCATTTTCACCTGAGTTAGCTAAGTGCTGCAAAGTGTTCATTACATCTTCTTTCGCAACACAAACAACCATGCCGATACCATTATTAAAGGTCCGATACATCTCTTCATCAATAATGTTACCTTCTTTTTGCAACCAATCAAAAATAGCTGGACGTTGCCAACTTGAGGAATCAAGGATGGCGTCAACATTAGCTGGTAAGACACGGGGAATATTTTCTAATAAACCACCGCCTGTAATGTGAGAAAGTGCGTGAATATTAATGTGTTTGTGTAATTCAAGTAAAGACTTAACATAAATTTTGGTGGGGGCAAGGAGTTGCTCACCTAAGGTGCTTTCTGAAAAAGGTGTGCTTAATGTGTCTTGACTGCGTTCTAAAACTTTTCTGATTAGAGAATAACCGTTGGAATGAGGGCCCGAAGAAGCAAGGCCAATAAGGACATCTCCTGTTTGAACTTGGCTACCATCGATAACGTTGTCTTTTTCCACAACACCAACACAAAACCCGGCTAGATCATAATCACCATCTTTATACATACTGGGCATTTCAGCAGTTTCCCCACCTACGAGTGCAGCGCCAGATAATGCACAACCATCTGCAATGCCTGAAACAACAGATGTAGCGACATCTATATCTAGTTTACTTGTTGCATAGTAATCTAAAAAAAAGAGGGGCTCTGCACCAAGTACTATAATATCATTCACACACATAGCGACTAAGTCGATGCCGATGGTGTTGTGGATACCTGATTCGATTGCTAAACGAAGTTTGGTCCCTACACCATCTGTCCCTGACACCAAGATAGGTTTTTTGTAGCGCTCGATTGGAAGTTCAAATAAGCCACCAAAGCCGCCCAGACCTGTCATTACTCCGGGACGTCGTGTTCTAGCTGCATGGGGTTTTATACGATCAACTAAGGTATTGCCAGCCTCAATGTCAACTCCAGCATCACGGTAACTTAGAGGTGAGAGTTTTGAGTCGAGGGGCTGTGTCATCTATAGTTCCTGAAGAAAAAATTCGGTATCTACGCATATAAAAGCGACATGATAGAATACCATAATGTCTAAATTATTTTTGGTTCTAATTTCATTGATAACCAGCATGGCCCATGCTACTAATGTCGAGAACTTGTATGAAGCTCAGGCTGAAATTACGTCGCAAGACGAACAAGAGCGGCAAGAACTGACTCCTACCATCTTACAAAAAGTATTATCAAAAATCGTGGGTGATAGTGATGCTTTAGCTGATAAAGATATTAGTCATTTATTAGAGCATGCAGACAGGTTTGTGAAGCAATATGCTTATGTGAAACGCTATAGTTTAAGTGATGTAGCTGAGCAATCATTATCGTTAACTTTCAACGAACAGAGCTTAAATGATAGCTTAAGAGCTATGGACCTTCCTGTTTGGGGAAAGTCACGCCCAGAAGTTTTGCTCTGGTTAGTTATCAGGGAAGGCAGCCAAGAGACTGTTTTTGGAACAGAGCAAATGAGGTCATCATTAATAAAAGTTATCAAGCAACAAGTAGATATAAGAGGGGTGCCTTTATTTTTGCCTTTAATGGATTTAGAAGATGAAGAGCAATTGAAATTCGCTGACTCATCAATAAAATTAGATGGTAATAATTTATTTACTTTAGCATCAGTGCGTTATGAACCAAGAGTCATTTTATTGGGTGTCGTTAGTAAGCAGGAAGAAAACACCTTGATAAGATGGCAGTGGCTTCTGGATGGGCAGTACCAACAGTTTAAGACAGAGGGAGAAATGTCAGAGGCTTTGCGAAGTGGAATAAACGGATTTGCTAATAAATTAGCTGATCAGTTAATTGATGTCGAAAAGCAATATGTAAAACAAGAGCATCAGCTACATATAAGTGAGGTAAGAGACTACAGCGACTTTTCGCGTGTCACCTCTTATTTAACGAATCTAAAGTATGTATCTAAAGTCACTGTAAGAACTCTTGAATCATCAGAGCTTGAATTAAGTATTGTGTTGGGTGCGGGATTAGATTTTTTTGAACAGGTAGTGGAGGAAGATGGTCTATTGTCAAAGAAAGGACTGAACTCTAAAGTAAGCAATTTAAAGTATAGGCTGAATCCGTGAGACGCCAAGATATTCCGAATCTGATATCTATTACGCGAATTCTATTGGTAGTCCCTTTGGTGGTGGCACTATTAGATTACCAGTTTGGTATAGCAATGGTATTATTCGCTATCGCAGGCATATCAGATGCATTGGATGGTTTTTTAGCGAAACATTATCACTGGGAATCTAGGCTAGGCTCTATTTTAGATCCTTTAGCTGATAAATTATTATTGGTCGCAGGCTTTGCAACTTTAACTTGGCTTGGCTATATCCCAAATTGGTTACTATGGCTGGTGATTGGCAGAGATATTATGATCGTAACGGGAGGAATGGCTTATCACTATTTGTATGGAAAATTTAAATTATTGCCTCTTTGGAGTAGTAAAATTAATACTTTTTTCCAAATCATGTTGGTATTTGCCGTTATAGTTCAGCATTATGCCAATTTAGAAGTTCAATACTGGATTGAAACGGGTGTGTCCTTGGTGGTTATTAGTGTAACAATTAGTGGCGCTGAGTATATGATTGTATGGGGAAGGCGAGCATGGCGGTTACACAAGAACAATTTATGATTGATGAACACAAAATGTTACTGATTGTCACTACATTAGCAATAGGTTGGTTATTTTATTTAATATCACCTGTTTTAATGCCATTTTTTATTGCTGCCTTATTGGCCTATCTAGGTGATCCAGTAGTCGATAAGTTAGAGGCTCGTAAAATATCACGGAGCCTATCGGTAACTATTGTTTACGTTATTTTACTACTCATTGGCTTATCACTACTCTTTGTGTTGCTGCCCTTGTTAACAGCACAAGTAGGAGCTTTATTTAAACAGTTACCTGAATATTTGTCCACATTTCAAACAACCAGCATCCCATGGTTAGCCTCTATAGGGTTCCCTATAGAAATATTTGATATAAACAGTATTAAGCAGGCATTGATTGAGTATTGGACTGATGTCAGCCAAGTGGCTGGAAGTTTATTTTCGTATATGACTAGTTCAAGCTTAGCTATCTTGCAATGGTTAACTAATTTAGTGTTAGTGCCTGTCTTGACTTTTTATTTACTGAGAGATTGGGATGAAATCGTTATACGATTTAGAGCATTGTTGCCTAGGCGATATGCACAAAAAATCATTGAATTGTCATTGGAGTGTGATGATATGTTGGGGGCCTTTATTCGTGGGCAGTTAATGGTTATGTTTGTCTTAGCAATCATTTACACCATTGGTCTGTCAGCGATAGGATTAGAACTGGCTCTATTACTGGGTGTTATTGCTGGAATAGTCAGCTTTGTACCATACTTAGGCCTTATTGTGGGTATTAGCCTGTCGGGTGTAGCTGCATTTTTCCAATTTCATGATTGGGTGCCAGTAGTGATGGTGATGGGAGTATTTGGCCTTGCGCAGGTAATTGAGGGAATGCTACTAACGCCACGCTTTGTTGGAGAAAGAATTGGTTTACATCCCGTTGCAGTATTATTTTCGGTGATGGCTGGCGCGCAACTGTTTGGTTTTGTGGGAGTGTTACTAGCATTGCCAGTCGCCGCTGTTATTATGGTGTTATTAAGACATACCCATAACAGTTATATGGGGAGTGAACTTTATGGGCCTGTGGAAAACGAATGACATTACATGCTACACAAATACCCCTACATTTAAACCCATATGAGCTATATCAACTTAAAAATTTTTATTTCGGTCAAATAGAGCTTGCTAGTGCTGTTGAGTCATTTTGTGAGCAAACTGATCTCTCTTTCTTGTACCTATGGGGCGGTGCAGCTTCAGGGAAAACACATTTACTATTAGCAATCGCTGAACAGGCACAAAAAAATAGTAAAACGATGTTGTATTTGCCATTGACTGAACTGGTTAGAACAGGCTCTCCTCAGGTGTTTGAAGGACTTGAAGGCTTGAATTTTCTCTGTATTGATGAGCTTGAGTCCATCTCTGGGAAGTCAGAGTGGGAAGAGGCCTTGTTTCATTGTTTTAACAGGTTACAGCTTTCTGGCTGTCAATTGATAGTAGCTTCAAGGGACAATCCCGCTGCGTCTTCAATAAAACTGGCTGATTTAAGGTCGCGTATGGCAACAGGTTTGATCTATCAATTAGATGATTTGAACGATAGTGCTAAACAAAAAGTATTGATAGTCCAATCGCAAGCACGAGGGTTAGAAATGACTAAGGAAGTAGCACAGTACTTATTAAGGCAGCACAGTCGTGATCTAAATAAACTGATGGGCTTATTACAGTCACTAGATAAAGCTTCTATGTCTAAACAACGTCGACTAACGATACCTTTCGTACGCCAAATATTACGCTCAACCTAATGACAAAAAAGGAAGTGACGGTAGTTATACCAGGTTTGGCTGCTATAGTAAGTCAAGCTATCAATAGAGAAGTCATACCATTTTATATGAGAAAGGTAATCATAAAGGCTAACTTCATGCCTTATGAAACGGGATTAAGCCGATGTTTATTCAATCATTTTAGTGAGGAACCGTTAACCGGTACAGACATACCAATAGCTGATTTAGCAAAACCACAAGAACAGGAGTTTGTTATTAAAGCGGACCCTTGTTATTTGCATCCTGATCGTGACCGACTATTATTATTCTCAAAAAACTTAGATTTAACTGAGAAAGAGAGCACAGAGTTAATTAAAGAGATACAGCCCTTATTAGACGAACTCGGTTTAATAAGTCAGCAATCACACGAAAGTTGGATGTTAAAGTTATTAGTTAAGCCAAACATTAATTTTTATGCACTAGATGAAGTCGAGGGGAAAGGGGTTGAAGCTTATTTACCTTCAGGTCAAGATCGTCAACAATGGCTACGTTTATGGAATGAAATTCAAATGCAGCTTTACAATTCTGAAGTAAATACACGCCGGACAGCACTTAATCAGTTACCGATTAATAGTGTTTGGTTTTGGGGGCAAGGAGGGGAATATAAGCCCGTGAATAACTCATGGTCCAGTATTTCAGGGCAGTCAGCATTATTAAAACAATTAGCAGTGAGATCGGGTCATGAGGCCTTGTACAATTCTAGTAGTGATTTACAACAGTTTTCAAAAGGTCGTCACCTGTTGCTATTAACAGAGATAGATACCGAGTTAGATTGGCAAAAACAGCTGCAAATTATGGATACAAAGATATTTGGACCTTTATGGCAGCAACTTTCCAAGATGGCGATCAGTAAACTGATATTGCAAGTACCAGATTTTGGTGAGTATCACTTAACGCCCATCAGTTGTTGGCGATTTTGGCAATGATTGCACAACAGAAAATTACGGAAAGATCATCAAAAGGCTGGCGAAATCTACCGAAAAGTTGGCCAATGCCTATACGTAAAATTTTGGCAGCTAGAGGAATTATGGATGAGCAACAATTAAGTTATGCTCTAGCTGATTTGCCTAGACCTGACCAGTTATTAGGTATGGAATGTGCAAGCGCTTTATTGGTCGAAGCACTTACCAATAACTGGCGCATCATGATAGTTGCAGATTTTGATACGGATGGAGCCACAAGTTGTGCCGTAGCTATTAGAGGTTTACGTGCTATGGGTGCCAAAGATCTTAAATATATTGTACCTAATCGTTTTGTTCATGGATATGGGCTGACTCCTGCCTTATTAGACGAGATCCCTCAGGATCAGCAGCCTGACTTGTTGATTACTGTTGACAATGGAATAGCAAGCGTAGCTGGTGTTGAAACTGCCCAGCAGCGCGGGATGAAGGTACTAATTACTGATCATCATTTACCTGGAGAAACGCTGCCTACAGCAGAAGCGATCCTTAACCCTAATCAAGTGGGTGATACCTTTCCAAGTAAGAACTTAGCAGGTGTTGGTGTGTGTTTTTATATGCTCTTAGGACTACGCCAAGCATTACGTAAAATAAAATGGTTTGATCGTGTAGGTTTTGATGAACCAAATTTGATTATATTGATGGATCTAGTGGCCTTAGGTACAGTTGCAGACGTTGTGAAACTAGACCGACTTAACAGAACATTGGTATCTTTAGGGTTAGCAAGAATACGCTCAGATAGAGCATCAACAGGTCTAAAGACTTTAATCAAGATCTCAGGAAGAGATGCTTCCTTATTATCAAGCAGTGATATGGGTTTTTCTATTGCACCTCGTCTGAATGCAGCAGGGCGCTTAGATGACATGGGATTGGGTATAGAAGTTTTATTAACAGACGATTTTTCACAAGCATTAACAATGGCAAAAGAATTAGATGATATCAACCTACAACGTCGTGAGGTTGAGCAAACGATGCAAGAAGATGCTTTAACTATGCTAGAAGCGATGAAATTTGATGCTGCCGATGCACCACTAGCATACTGCTTGTATGATGAACGCTGGCATCAAGGTGTTGTTGGTTTGTTAGCATCGCGAATTAAAGAAAGACAACATCGTCCTGTTATTGTTTTTGCTCCAGGCAAGGCAGGAGAAATCAAGGGATCGGCCCGCTCTATTCCTGGTGTGCATATTCGTGATGTACTGGCACTAGTCGCAAGTAGAGCACCAACAGTTTTAACTCACTTTGGTGGACATGCTATGGCAGCAGGAGTGACTATTTCGCTCACTAAATTAACTGAGTTTGAGCAGCACTTTCTATATGCCGTCGAACAAACTATAAGCGAAGAAGATTTAAATAAGGAACTGTTATCGGATGGTGAATTAGCGTGTAACGAAACAACATTAGCGCTAGCAGAACAATTGCCGATGATAGCACCGTGGGGACAGGGCTTCCCGGAGCCACGGTTCCATGGTACTTTTTTTGTAGATAATATAAGAACAGTTGGACAACAAAATGACCACTTAAGGCTGACATTGCGGTTAAGTGATGATAGAAAGCTGATAGGAATGGCATTTGGTAAGAGATGTCCTGATTGGCTACTAGTTGGATGCCAGGTCTGTTTGCGTTACCGCTTGAATGTTAATGAATATAGAGAGGAAAGACAGCTACAGTTTCTAATAGAAGACCTTTTGAAGGTTTAAAAAAGAGGTTATTTGCGCATGTAGGTGAGCAGTTCTTATGCATTTGACTAGATGTTGACAGCAGAAGAGGCTCTAAGGGAAAGTGATTGAATTATGGACTTAGCTTCAGGAGAATAAAGGGATACTAATTAACTAGGTATGGCCCAGCTTGATTGATCTATTATTTAAACGCGTTGAGAAATCAATGGCAGATTTCAAAACCCGGCCCCAACAATTAGAAATGAGTCAGTTCATAGCGGAATGTCTTAAAAATGAAAGCCATCAACGTATGGCAGTGGTTGAAGCACCAACAGGTGTAGGTAAGACTCTAGCTTATTTAGCAGGTGTAATAGATGTTGCTCTAGAGAATAAAAAAATGCTGGTTATAAGTACAGCGACGGTCAATCTTCAACAACAATTGTTACAAAAAGATTTGCCTCAATTTCGAGATGCCAGCGCTCGCCCTTTAAGGTTTGTTCAAGCAAAGGGCCGGAGACGCTATCTCTGCCCGAGCAAACTATCAAGGGTTAGACTTGATGATAGCCAACAAGAACTATCTTTAGACACCTCTTTTAAAGATACAAAATTAAAACAACGTGAAATAGCTGAATCTTTATATCAACAATGGGATGCTAAAAAATGGAATGGGGACAGGGATAGCTATAGTGTTGGCATAGAGTCTGAACTATGGGGTAATATTTCTACGGATTCGGAAGGATGTGCAGGAAAAAACTGTTCACATTATATTCGATGCCCTTATTATTTAGTACGAAAAGAGATGTTAGCTGCTAACGTCATTGTAGCAAATCATGATCTTGTCTTGAGTGATGCAGACTTAGGTGGTGGTTTAGTATTACCCAATCCTGAAGAGGTACTATTCGTTTTTGATGAAGCACATAATTTACCTCAAAAGGCACTAGATCATGCTGCTAAAGCACTCAACTTTTCTCAAATCTATCAAACAACCGAAACTGCTGACAGTGTATTAAAAAAAATACCAAAAGCACTAGCTTTCAGACAGCACGACTTTGGCTATATATTGACAGAACTAAGAAGAGATCTGCCCAGCGTGATAACAATTTTACAGCAGCTTGAAACATTATTAGAAAGTGAACAACTGGCCAAGGATGTAATAACTGGTAAGCTAAGTGAGCCTCGGATTTATTGGCAAAGCCCTTTAGTGGTAGCTCTAATCGTACCCTGTCAGAACTTGCTTCAACGAGCAAATTCTATCTATAAACATTATGGGGTTTTTTCTAAATGGATTAAAGACGGCTTAGAAACGAAAGAAATACCTAATAATGTGGGAGAAGCATTGTTACCTCAGGTTGGAACAGTGCAAAATATATTTGGTTATCTAATTGATTTCATGGCCTTATTTTTAGAGCCGGATGTTGAGAATAGGCCGCCTAATGTTCGTTGGCTATCATATGAGAAATTTGCAAAATCTGAGTCTCTAGTAATTAATGCTGGTCCAATGTCTGCAGCATACTTTTTAGAAAAAAGCCTTTGGAATAGAGCTTTTGGTGCGGTTTTAACGTCGGCAACGTTAAGGGGAATGGGCTTATTTAGACGTTTTAGAACAGATTGTGGTTTAAGACGATTTAGTGAACAACATTTTTTAGCCGTGGAGTCACCTTTTGATTATCAGCAGCAAGCAACATTATCATTACCAGAAATGATTTTTTCACCGAATGAGAATAATGAAGCTTGGCAACACGAAGTTGCAAAAAAATTGTCAATTGTGATTGATAAAACAGAAGCTACGTTAGTGTTGTTTACCTCAAAACGTGTGATGGATTTTGTATACGAGCAATTGAAACCGACTTTTGGTAAATTAATTTTATTACAGGGAGATACGTTATCACCTAAGAACATGGTTTCAACACACATAAAACGTATCCAAGGTGGTAAAGGGAGTATTATTTTCGGAATGGATCGATTTGCTGAAGGTGTCGATCTTCCGGGTAACTTATGTAGCCATGTAGTTATGACGAAACTTCCATTCCCTGTTTTTACAAGACCGATAGAACAAGCGAAACAAGAATGGGTTCTTCGCCGTGGTGGCCAGCCATTCCTTAGCTTATCATTACCAGCAGTTAGCATAAAACTAATTCAAGCCTGTGGACGTTTATTACGTAAAGAAACAGATGTTGGTCGGATCACTATTTTAGACAGGCGTTTATTGACTAAAGCTTATGGTAAACAGCTACTGGAACATTTACCAAATTATCGTTTGATTGATTAATTAATTAATAAGTAGTATAAAAAAGCCCCAGCAGACTAATCTGATAGGGCTAATATGACGATAGTTTTGGCTTAATCTTCTCGACTAGTCACTTCTAGTAAGTGATAACCAAATTGTGTTTTAACAGGGCCTTGGACGGTGTTGAGAGGTGCTGAAAAAACTACTTTATCAAACTCAGGGACCATCATTCCGGGGCTAAATTCACCGAGATCTCCACCTTCAGCACTCGATGGGCATGATGAATTGTCTTTTGCGACGTTGGCAAAATCGGTGCCTTGTTCTATTTCCTTTTTTAGTTCTAAGCAAACTTCTTCGCTATCTACTAAAATATGCCTTGCTGTTGCTTTAGCCATCTGTAACTCCTATTGTTCGAAATTCAAAATCGGTTATTATAGCAAGTTGAGTAAGTTTCTGGAATTATGAATTTTTCATTGTTCATTACTTAATATTAGTTATCATTAATCTTTATGTTACGAGTCCGAATATTGTGATGAATACTGATCTTTCGAAGCGAGTTGTCATCAAGACCGATGAAATTAAATGGGCCGATAGTCCAGCGGCCGGGGTAAGCCGTAAATACCTAGCAAGAGAGGAAGAGGAAAGAGGGCATGCTACTAGTATCGTTCGCTATGAAAGAGGGGCCAATTTCAACCGACACTATCATCCTTTTGGTGAGGAAATATTTGTTTTAGATGGTATTTTTTCAGATGAAATGGGCGATTACCCAACAGGAAGTTATGTTAGAAACCCACCTGGGACTTCGCATGCTCCATTTAGTGTAGACGGTTGCATTCTTTTTGTTAAATTACACCAGTTTTTAGAAATGGATACGGAGCAATTTGTAATTGATACCAACAATACAAGTTTGTATCAGAGTATACATGATATAAAGATAATGCTTTTGCACTCATTTGAAGAAGAGAGAGTAGCTTTGTTTAAATGCCCAGCTAAAAAGTTATTTTCGCTACCAAAGCATATTGGTGGAGAAGAAATATTGGTGATTTCTGGTGCATTTAAAGATGAGTTTGGTGAATACCCTACCGGGTCATGGGTAAGGAATCCCTACTCTAACGGTCACAAACTTTATACAGAAATGGAAACAGTGATCCTAGTTAAAACAGGCCATTTATTACCAGCTTGATTATGGCTTTAACCTGAAACTAACAAAGTAATAGCGACCTATGATGACCAGAAGAATACCTCCTAAAATAAGTGCACCCGCTATAAAAAGTCTCAATGTGACGGCCTCAGATAGAAAGATAATTCCACCCACAGCAGTAATAACAGGGACTAGTAATTGGACAACTGCAGCTTGCGTTGAGCTAAGGTCACTTAGAGCACTGTACCATATAATATAACCAAGAGCAGAGGTGAAAGCCCCGGATACAATAGCCAAAGTAATACCTTGGTATGAATAGTATGCACTCTCATACGTTAACAAAATGAGTATGATCACAAAGGGCATTGTTCTTATAAAATTATAAGTGGTATCCATCAGCGCCTGTGACGACTGTTGACCTTTTAGACTATAAATTGCCCATGCAATACCCGAAGAACCCATCAGAATAAGGCCTGATATGGGAGGTGCAGTCAGTCCTGGTAATACCAAGTAGACAAAGCCAGCAAAGGCCAGTGTAATACCTAGCCATTCCGTTGAGTGAAGTCGGTTTCCTGAATAAACAGATACTAAAATCATGGTTACTTGAACAGCACCAAAGAGGATCAATGCTCCCATAGCTGCTCCTAAAAGCTGATAGGCAAAAGAAAAGGCACAGGCGTATGTAAATAGCATAAAGCCGGAGAACCAACTGCCTTTTGAGCGCATAACTGAGGTTAAGGTTTGTCGCTGTAAGCTAATTATGAAAATCAGCATTAAAGTACCGGATAGCAGGCGAAGACTTGTAAAGCTGCTTGGATCTATAGCACCATTTTCTAAAGCATAGCGGCATAAAACCGAATTAGCAGCAAAAGCAAGAAGTGAGAGAGCTGTTAGCAAAGTTACTTTTGCAAGAGAAGAGGGGGAAAGTGAGCTAAAGATAGTGGCTTACCTAATAGTCAATTGTGAGTCTAAAAATTGAATTTCATCACCGGCAACAATTTTTTTCCTCTTCCTCGTTTCCACTTCCCCATTTAGAAACACTAAGCCATCAGAAATAGCTTGTTTGGCTTCTGCGCCGCTGGCAACAAGGCCTTCGAATTTAAGTATTTTGAAGAGTTCAGTAGGAGACTGTGTTAGTACAACAAAAATTGTGGGAGTAGACATAAAAAAAGCCTAAATAAACCTGCAGGAAGTCTTGACGATTAGCGTATATTATTTGATTATAGTATGTATTAGCCTAAAGAAGAAATCA